>ENA-UEPH01002652-UEPH01002652.1-human-gut-metagenome-genome-assembly--contig:-NODE-2652-length-12302-cov-4.676892_pt1 | contig 12302 bp, 10 predicted proteins | sample MGYA00242891_ERZ507898 | MGnify/ENA primary metagenome ERZ507898 (study PRJEB26167, sample SAMN06115411) | human gut metagenome | host: Homo sapiens | place: China:Guizhou | collected 2014-10-15... | reverse complement strand
GGATATATGTTGAACGTAAAGAAATCAACACTATTGACACCTTTACGTTCAACATATATCCCGACAACAGCTGCTACTCCGATCTAAAGGAACTGACATCGTTAATAAAGGTTTACGACGACAAGGAAGGTCTGATATTCGATGGCAGAGTACTGACGATATCACCATACATGACCGATAGTGGCGAGATTGGCAAGCAAGTTGTCTGCGAGAGCGGTTTGTGTTTTCTGAAAGATAGTGTACCAATTATCAAACAGCTAAAGTGCACCATAAGAACGTATATAGCCACACTACTTTCAGCACACAATAAATCTGTTGAAAGCTACAAGCAGATACATATTGGCAATATTAACTGTTCGCAAGCACAGCACATCTTTAATCCAGGATATGAAGACACGTTCTCAGAACTGACGAAAAACCTGATTTCCGGCGAAGATATCAGAGGTGAAATGAGGGTGCGCATCGATAAAGGCATTAGATTTTTCGATTTCACAGCAAACGAATTTTCAGAAGTCAGCAATAAAACAATACAACTAGGAAGGAATATGCGATCTATCACGCAGGCGATTGACCCAAGTGAGATCATCACAAGGCTGTATCCGCTAGGTGCTGTCATCAACGATGATACGGGCGAACGTGTGACGCTTTCGGGAGTAACGAAGTATATCGACAACGACCAGCTGATAGAGCGGTACGGAGTACACGCTGGAACTATGATATTCGACAATATCACCACTCCAGGCGTATTGTCTCAAGCAGGCAGAGTATGTGCCGGAGCACTAAAAGCAGCAAAAGTTCAGTATGAGGTATCGGCTATTGACATTGATGAGAAGCTGGACGGCTTTGCAATCGGCTGCAAATATCGCATTGTCAATAGCTACCTTGGCATTGACGAGGTATTGAGGTGCATCGGCACCAGTATCGACATCAATGACAGATCGCAGAATGTGCTGACATTTGGCGATAAAATCGCCACAATTAGTGGAATGACATCAAGAAAATAGGAGAAATGATTATGGCAAAAGCAATTGATATCAGCTTAGAGATCACACAGGTGGCAGAAGCATATACAGGTCGAGACGTCCGACAGGCTATTGTCGATGCATTGACCGCTGCACAGAATGCAATCAATGAGATGAATATGCCAGCAGGATCTCAGACCTTTATTGTACCGTCAGAGACGACACTGGCCACAACGACTTTGAATCTGCCGTTCACACCGACTCAGAACACGCAGATCATCTGTAGTCTGCGGGAGGTGTCGGCACCAAAAGTGAGAAGGCTATGTGTAGAAACATTTTTCACAAGCAACAATTTGATAGTAGCGCTGACGAACGCAGAAAGTGCAAGTGCTACCGTTCCACAGGGTGAATACATTATTGACTGGATCGTAACAAAGCCATAGAAAGGAGGAATATCAATGCACATAAAAATCAACGAAGACTACAATGTAGTCGTGAACACGGCCCTCTTGGGCTATGTCGGTGAAACTAATGCTAGACCCGTATCGGTCGAGGGCATGGAGATAGACGGTGCAGACCGCTATGTGCTGACTATTGACTATGGCGATGACGTTCAGTACGAGGTCGATATCACAGGCGGCACATGGACGCCTACTGCAGATATCTTGCGGTCAGCGCAGACAGTCAGCTGTCAGATATGTGCGAAAAAACTGTCAGGCGACGAGTATATTTTAGTAAAAAAATCACGCATATTCCGCCTGAGAATAGGTGCGGCTATAGGTGATAATGCCGTGCCGTCACCAAGTGTGGCAGCTGACGCACTGGATAGGATATCGGCAATCGGTGAACAGGTCGAAGCTGACGTGGAAAGGGCTGAGAATGCAGCTAGCACGGCTATGCAGGCGGCAGAAAACGCAAAAAAATCTGCCACAGCCGCAGGATTGTCAGCAGACACCGCAACGCAGGCGGCAAGCCGAGCTGAAACCGCAAAGACAGCGGCTGAAACGTCCGCAGCACAGTCAGAAACCGCAAGGCAGGGTGCGGAAAACGCACGTCAGCAGGCGGTCACATCGCAGAACGCCGCAAAGGTATCCGCAGCCCAGGCGGCAACATCAGCACAGCAGACCACAGCCGACAAGAACATAACAGCAGGCTATGCACAGACTGCCAAGACCAATGCTGACAACACTGCGACAGACAGACAGGCGGTGCAGACGTTGGCAACGCAGGTCACAACCGACAAGGCTACAGTGGCAGACCATGCCGCCCAGGTCGCCACAGACCGCAAAGCCGCAGAAACAGCCGCACAGACAGCACAATCCATAGCTGACAGTTTGCCTGATGACTACACAACAGCTGTTGCAAAGATAGCTGAAAATACGGCTGAAATTTCTGCGGTGAAGCTAACAGACAAAGAGTTGCAACGTAGGGTAAATGCGTTATATGACATCGGTCAGGGCATCACGCACCAGTTTGAAACTGATAGTGATACGGCATATCAGAAAACTGTTCCTACAGGGGCGAAGCTGATGAGCGTGAAGTCTGTGGGTGGAAAGTCGGTGGTGTGGAATCAGATATTTGAGGCGTATTCTGGCACAAATAATGGCGTAACGGTGACAACCGAAGCAGACGGAACGATTACCCTAAATGGAACTGCTGAATCATCGTACATCTATTTCAAATCCCTTAGTTCAGCCCAAAACAAAATTGGAAAATACATTTTAAAACTGCTGATTCTGAACAATCCCGACAGTGTAACAATGCGTTATGCCTATTTTAACAGAACCATTTCAACACCAACGGCTACTAAGGGTACTGCGGCTGCCCTAGTGAACCAGACTGCAAAAGATATAGAATTGCAAAAAGTAGCTGGACTTTCAGGGTTTACAACAGGCACAGTTTTCAATGATGTCAAAATTAAAATTCAGATTTTCGATTTAACCCAAATGTTTGGCAGTGGCAACGAGCCTTCCACTGTTGAGGAATTCGAATCAATGTTCCCTAACGGTTATTACCCATATAACGAGGGTACGCTTATGAGTATGAGCGTAAACAATGTTGAGAATGTTGGGAAGAATTTATTTGACTGTTACGGCTTTTCAAGTAGTGCAATTTTGGACATAAACGCTGAAAGAAGACTCACAAATAGTTATGGAACAACAATTTCTACAATTGAGCCTTCCAACAAACTCATTGTAACGCAGTCACAAGCAACAGGAGATTCAATCTCACATGCTAATAATGGTTGGTTTTGCATTGGTGTAAAGGGTATGAAATCGTCAAAAAATTATGTTTTATCATTTGATTTTACTGCAACGAAAGCACTTAGGGACAAAAGTGGTTTGCTATACCTTATTAACGGTCGTTACCCTCAGGCATTAATTGAAGTAAATGAAATTAATGTTAAGAAAAGAATTGCAATGCCATTCGAGTATATGGCACTTGATGATAGGCAATATATAGAAATCCGATTATGTGGTTTGAGTGGTATTTTTGAAAATTTCCAAATTGAAGAAGGTTCAAGCATGACTGCATATTCCCCATACAAAAAAGAGACATATGCAGTCCCACAATCAATCCTAAACTTAGAAGGTTACGGTTGGAGTAGTGGTACGGCACGAAATTATGTTGACTATGAAAATAAAAAATACTACAAATGTGTAGATAGTATGGATTTGGGAATGGTGAACTGGCAGGTCGAAACTAGCCCTACTTTCGGTACATATTTCAGCACGTTTGTTGATTCGAGAAAATTCAAAAAAATTGGCGATTTTACACAAAAACGACATAATATTTTGTGTGATAAATATCTCACTGTTAAAAGAGATGTCAAAGAGTATGTTGATAAAACAATTCTACTAGATGGCACGGTGTCTGTTGTTACACAAATTCAGGTCAAGGACACCGTCTATAGTGATGCCGCCACATTCAAACAGGCAATGCAGGGTGTTATGTTATATTACGAACTGGCGAACCCTATAATCACCGACATTTCAACCCTGATTGACGATGATTTTCTGCGAAACATCGAGGTAGAGGCAGGGGGAACTATCACGTTTAAGAACAGCAATAGTGACAGCTATCGAATACCAGTGCCGTCAAAAGAAGAGTATATCGTGAAGCTGTCAGAGATAGGAGGTAGCGTATGACAGATTTGCAAAAGAAAATGGCTGACAAGCTAGGGTTGACTCCTGATGATTTTCAACCGAAAAAAGCCACAAAGGTGGACGAACTAGAAGCACAGGTGCTATACACTGCGCTAATGACCGATACACTAATCGAGGAGGACAAGGAAGATGTATAGAAAAGTCAAGCGTTTGTACGATTTAGGGTTGTACACTGCCGAACAGGTCAAGGATTTTGCTGACAGGGGCAAGATAACCCCTGAACAGTACGAGGAAATCACTGGACAGAAGTATGAAAGCGAGGTAGCGAAGTGAAGTACATAATAATGCTGATGATTGTGATAGGGCTTGCATTGGCTGATTTTGCCACAGGCTGGATAAAGGCATACTGCAAAGGCGACGTTCGGTCGTCAAAAATGCGCAAGGGTGGTCTGAACAAACTAGCCGAAATAGTCGTCATGGGTGTGGCTATCGGTTCGGAAATAGGTTTTGAACAGCTAGGGCACTACTACGGACACAGCGAGCTGGCAGGCATTGCAGGCACTATAACCGCACTAGCTGTTTTCGGGTATATTTTCGCTATGGAAATTGTTTCTATACTGGAAAACTATGGTGAAATCAATCCGCAGGCTAGCTGGATAAACAAAATTGTAGCAAAATTTGGAGTTTTTAAAGATAAAGACAAGGAGGATTAATTATGGCTATGACATTCGACGAGTTCGTAAAAAAGTACAAGGGCAAGGGCATTAATTTTGATAAGTTGTACGGTGTACAGTGTTTTGACCTGGCTAACCAGTATAACAGAGACGTTGTCGGCTGCGGAATGTTCATCGGACTGCACGCATACCTGATTTACACAAATTTTGACAATCAGCCTGTAAAGAAATATTTTACCAAAATTGCGAATACGCCGTCTTTCGTGCCGAAAAAGGGCGACATCGTGGTATGGGGAAAATCTCTCAACGGCGAAGATGGTCACGTTGCGATTGCCACAGGCGAGGGTAACACAAAATATTTCTGCAGCTACGATCAGAACTGGTTGGGCAGAAATGACCCATGCACACGTATCTATCACAACTATAACCACGTTCTTGGCGTTCTGAGGCCGAAAAATCAGAACGTTATCAATCCGCCTACGCTGGAAACAAAAGGATATAAGAAAGGTGCAAACACAGACGGGTCGTATGCCCTGAAACAGTTGCTAATCCTTGACGGTGCGAAGCTGGACGATAATGCAATCATCGGCAAGGGCACTGTCGGTGCTATCAATGCAAGGCTGAAAGCATGGGGCTATAAGCCGAACGGCATCGCAGGCAGAAAATTCATCAAGAAGCTCAGTGACGAGATTACAAAGAAGATAAAGTAGACAGTAAGACAGCCGACAGGGATTATTCCTTGTCGGCTGTTTTCATATCATCTTTTATTAATTTATTGATGTATCCGTTCAAGCTCATGCCCTGGCTTTCTGCATAATTTTTTATTTCTTCACGTTCACCCTTTTTAACCAGCACTTTTATTTGGTCATATGTTTTGGCACTATATTTTTGTACCGCTTTGTTGCTTGCTTTTGTATATGCCATAAATTCACCACCTTTTAAGATATTATACCACTTTTATATATTTGTAACAATATACATTTTACACAAATATATTGGTACAACTTTGTTGAGTTTGTCTATTGATATATTGGTACAGATATAGTATAATAATATCAGAAAAGAACGAAAGGGGGCGGTTAAATTGGACAAGAAAATAAAAAAGCTTGTTAAGCTGGTCCAACAACTTAACAAGCTAATGATCGAGATAATCGGCTTGATTGGCTACATCTTGATCATAAAAGATTTACTTAAATAAGTAAATTCGGCAGAAAGGAGAGTTGACCGCTCTCCCAACTGCTTGAATTATACCACAAAAACGAAAGGGTGTCAATATGAAAAATGATATTTTCAAACTTTGCAAAGAGCTGCTCAAGCTTGGCGGATTGATACTTGCAGTAGCGTACCTGGTGTTAAGATAATTCAAGGAGGTAAATAACATGAAAGTTACAGTAGAAAACGAAAAAATCAAGGTAAACAGCCCGTACAACAAGAGCTTTGTCGCAGGGGCAAAGCAGATACAGGGCAAGTGGAACGCCCCTTGCTGGGTCTTCCCAGAGGAGAACAAAGAAGCTGTCAAGGCGTTGCTCATCGAATGCTACGGAGAGTGCGGAGAGCTTGGTGCGGTCAGCACTGTCACAGTAGATCTTGACCTCGACAGCTATACAGAGGGCTACGAGGACGGAGAAATCAGAGTCGGCTCAATGGTTGTTCTGAAAAGGCTCTATCGTGATAGAGAAGTTATTTTCTCTGACAATGCAATGCTGATAACAGGTGGTTTTGCCACTTCGGGCGGCTCTGCCAAAAACCCCAGAATATCAGCTGATGAGGGTACGATCGTTCGTGTTAAGGGTGTGCCTGAAACAATTTACAGTAAGATAAAGGACCATGAGGGCGTTAAGCTCGTATCTGATATAGACGTGGAAAGCTTAAAAGCAGAGCGTGAAAAGCTTCTCAAAAGAATTGCCGAAATAGACGGCTTGCTTGCGCTATGAAAGCAGCAGTCTATATAAGGGTGTCAACGCTGGATCAAGCACGAGAGGGGTACTCCCTCTCTGCTCAGCGAAAGACACTCACTGAATGGTGTGCCACAAGAGGTTATGATGTATACAATGTATATGCCGACGAGGGTATAAGTGCAAAAGATATTACACATCGCCCGGCGTGTCAAGCCATGCTTGAAGCGGCGTATAACAGTGAATTTGATATCATACTGATATGGGCGTTGAGCCGTTTCACAAGGTCCGTTGCAGATCTTTACGATACATGGGATAAACTACAAAAACATAACGTCAGCGTTGTAAGTTGCACAGAGGGTTTCGACACATCTACACCGACAGGGCGTGCTATGATGGGCGTACTTGGTGTTTTCGCCCAAATGGAGAGAGAATTGACGGCTGAAAGAGTTTCGTTTGCTTTAGCTGAAAGAGCTTCACAGGGGAAGCGGACTTGCTCTGACGTTTTAGGCTATGACCTAGACGGAAAGGATAGTCTTACTATCAATGAAACAGAGGCAGAAGTTGTTCGGTTAATTTTCAAAAAATTCATTGAGTATCAGTCCTATCTACCTGTAGCTGAGATAGTCAACGCAATGGGGCATCATGGGCGACGAGGAAGTTCATTTAACGCTGAGTCGATAAAGAAAATAGTAACACGCCCTGTTTACATCGGCTATTATAGCTTTAAGGGGCATTTATATCAGGGCGACTATGAGCCGTTGATATCGGAAAAAGATTGGAGACACGCACAACGTATCGTACAGAAGATACGTTGCGGTCGGAGAAAGTATATCAGATAGTATTTCAGACGTCTCGGAGTGATCTGAGACGTCTGATTTTTTTCTATCGTTGAAAAAAGTATAAAAATTTGAAAAGTATCGTGGGAAAAATATGTTGCGGTCTCCCGCAACCAATTTCAGGACTATCATTTGATAGTCCTTTTTTCATGCCCAGATCACCCACAAATACCACAAAAAGATCGGTCAGTAATCCCATTTGGGATCTACTGACCGATCTTGCTGTTTATTCACTTGCACAAAACATAACGCCAGCCTTAAATCAACGTTTCTTGTCCGTCAGCTCAAACCTGATACTGTGCAGGTCAAGCCCATTCTGTGCAAAGTATATCCTGAAAGTTGTGAAGCGTGAGAACATAGGCGTTTTCTTTTCCATTGAAACAGCCTTTCCACCTGTGCCATTAAAAGTGAACGTACCCACCGCAGTTCCCATGCTGAACAGCGTCATAGGTATCTGAGCAAGTTCGCTCTGGGTAGAGCTTGCCGTGACTATCACCCTGTAAATACCGAAGTTTGAAAGGTCAAGGGCAAAGCTGTAGGAAGTGCCTTTCTTTGTGTCAACATCACTAAGGTCAAGAGTTATGTCACGGTCCACCTTATAAAACTGTACAGGCTTGTCGTCCTCCTGCTCCTCGTCCTCTCGGTTTATCACCTTGACAGTATCTCCTATACCCTCCGCACGCTTAAGAGCATTAGTGTGAAGAAGGAAACCGCATATGTTTGCCGCATTTCTCTGAAGCTCACACCTCTCTATACCGCCATTTTCAAGGGCAGCAATCGTGTTGTCGTCATTCTTTTCTCCGTCAGGACAAACCATGTAAACATCGTTCTGCGCCCTAGCCATAGCTGCAAGATCCGTCTTGTCAGGCTCTTTTCCACGAACGTTTATGTTCGCCCACCAGTCCGTCATGGTGAAGCCCTTGAAGCCCCATTCCTCACGAAGTATCACTGTGTTAAGGTCAAAGTTTCCTGCCGTCCACAAGCCGTTTACTCTGCCATACGTGGTCATAACAGAGGAAGCTCCTCCCTCTTTTACCGCTATCTCAAAACCCTTTAGATATATCTCCCTGAGTGCTCTTTCCGATACCACCGAGTCGATAAAATGCCTGTTCGTCTCACGATTGTTTGCGCAGAAGTGCTTTATCGTACCTGTCACCCCTGCACCAGCCATGCCCTTTAACTCAGCCGCCGCCATTTTGCCCGTAAGAAAAGGATCTTCCGAGAAATACTCAAAGTTTCTGCCGTTCAAAGGGTGTCTGTGAATGTTCATTCCGGGGCCAAGCAGACAGTCCACCTTGTTAGCCGCCATTTCAAGCCCCATAAAAGTGAAAAGCTCACTTGTAAGCTCCTTGTTGAACGAAGAAGCTATCATAGTGCCGTTCGGCAGGCTGAAAGCCTTTGTACCGCAGTCAAGTCTCATGCCCGACGGACCGTCCGAACAGCAGCCAGCAGGTATGCCAAAGCCATTGAGATTTTCCGACACTCCCCCGAACGCCGAAGCCGTACCGGCAGTTACCCTAGGGCTTCCCATGCCCTCGCCCCTTATAATGCAGGAAAGGTCATAGTCTGAAAGCTGTGCAATAAATTCGTCCATTGTGTTCTTGCCGTTCTTAACGTCCCAAAGCTTTATGCCCTTGTCACCAGTGTATGCTATCTCTTTCGGAAGCTTCTCCAAACGCCTTGCACTTTCGTCTACCTCAGATACAGGCACAGCCTCTCTGCCAATGCTGAAAGCTCCGCCCTCGCAAACAGGCTTTATCCTCTCAAAACTCTCCACAGGAGCAAGCGACTGAGTGAGCCTTTCTGTTACCAGATCCTCGCCCTGCTCAAAACTGCAAGCATATTCCGCACTTCTCACGTCACTGCCCACATAGAATTTATATTCCCCTGCTTCAAGCACATAGCATGACTTGTTGCCCGTCACACCCGAATCGTCATAAGAAGCAAGCTTTGCGATATCCACTGCTATCTCAACCACCTGCTCTTCCTGCGGTACAAGCTCCCTTGTCTTTTCAAAGCCGCAAAGCACTCTAGCCGCCTTGCCGAGCCTTCCCTGCGGAGCTTCGCAGTAGACCTCTATTACCTCTTTTCCCTTGTAAGGACCGATATTTTTCACCGATACAGAAAGCTTCACAGCCCCCTCTGTTATCTCAGCCTTTTCCGTCTTTATCTCAAACTCAGTGTATGAAAGACCAAATCCGAACGGATAAAGCACCTTTTTTTTAGCAAAAGTCTCAAAATAGCGATATCCCACATAAATATCCTCAGCGTAAATATCCCTGTTTTTCTCCCTGCCGAAATTAGCGTCCGAAGGGTAGTCCGACGCCTTGTATGCGATAGTGTCAGGAAGCTTTCCGCTAGGGCTGACCTTTCCTGTCAAAACGTCCGCTGTACCCTTTCCGCCTGTCATTCCCCCCTGCCAAACATAAAGCACAGCGTCAGGGGCAATTCTGTTTATGTCGGTCATATCTATGATATTTCCCACATTGAGAAGCAAAACAACTTTTTTGAAATGCTCCCTCACCACCGTCAGCATTTCTATCTCATCATCACTGAGCAAATAAGAGCCTGCCTCCAGCTTATTGTCCTGCTCCTCGCCTGCCGTCCTGCCTATTATCACAATGGCAGTTTCACAGCTTTTTGCAGTTTCTTTGACAAGTCCCTCGTCAAGCGGCATCTCTTTCTGCGACCAAGGCTCTCCGCCCCAGCCCTCGCCTAAGTCGAATGGGTTTTCCTTGTCCCATTTTCTGTATGTGTCAAGAAGCTTCTCATTGACCTTTACGCCGTTATCAATAAGCCCGTCCAGAATGTTCACTACCTTAGTAACGTTCACCATTCCTCCCGAGCCTGTTCCGCTTTTATAATAATGAAACTGTATGCGTCCGAAAACAGCCACCTCTTTGTCTGTATCAAGCGGCAGAGCATTATTTTCATTTTTGAGCATAACGATTCCCTCAGAAACCATTTTCGCCGCAGTATCAAGATATTTGTTCCAATCAAGTATTCTTTCCATAGCTTTCACCTTTCCAAATTTTCTATTGAATTTCAAAGTGTATTATAGCACAACCCTCCCACCTATTCAATAAAGATACTATGAACAATGGGTTTACTTTTTATATAGCATATCCTGTCCTCAGGAAAAATATTGCACAATGTGTTTATTTGTGCTATAATGAGTATATATGACCGCACCGCACGCTCCTTGTTCGGTGTTCCTTATTAAAAAAATTATTGTCGGAGGGGTAAAAGTGGATAATATCGTCACTGTCGGCGGACACATAAACGCATCTATAAACTTTGCCATGCAGCAAAACTATGTCCCTGTCATAAGAAGCCTTGTAGTAAACAACAACTCAGAGGAGGCCCTTGAGAATATCGGACTTAAAATAACCTTTGAGCCTGAGTTTGCAAAGGAATTTACATATCATATCGGCTCTATCCCCGCAAAAAGTTCTGCCGAGATATCCCCCGTGAGGATATCTACCAACACAGATCTTCTTTTCTCTCTTACAGAAAAAATGGTGGGCAATATCACCATTGAGGTGCTTCAAAAGGGTGAAAATATCTTCACCTATCAGAACACTATAGAGCTTCTCGCCTGCGATCAGTGGAGCGGTTTGAACATAATGCCTGAGATGATAGCCGCATTTGTTACGCCAAATCACCCTGCGCTCTCCCCAGTTATTCATGACGCTTCCACGTTCCTGAAAAAGTGGAAAGGCGACCCCTCTTTCACAGGCTATCAGACCAACAACCCAAACAACGTGAAGCTTCAAATGGCAGCAATTTTTGCCGCCCTCGTCCAGCAGAAAATAGTCTACAACGATCCCCCTGCAAGCTATGAAGTCATAGGTCAGAGGATACGCCTGCCGCATAAGGTCTTGGAGCAAAAAATGGGCACTTGTCTTGACCTTGCGGTGCTTTATGCCGCCTGCCTTGAAGCGGTGGGACTTCACCCTCTGCTGTTTTTCATGACAGGTCACGCATTCTGCGGCTGTTGGCTTGAAAACGAAACTTTCGCAGATTGTTGCGTTGACGATGTTTCCGCCATTGAAAAGCGCATTGCAGAAAATGCCGAAGAAATGCTCCTTGTGGAGTGTACAGACTTTGTTGACAGCAACGTTCATGATGTCGAGCGTTTCGACCATGCCATGAAACACGGCAAAGACCATATAAGCAACATGGAATTTCAGTGCGTCATAGACATTATCCGCACCCGTGGAAGTGGCATAAGACCTATCCCACTGCGTCCCGAGCAAACCTATTCAGGTATGCAGCTTGCAGAAGGATCCGACAAGCCAAAAGAGATTCTCGCCCCCTCCGAGCTTAACAGCTCGCTTCTTGGCAAAGTGGCAGAGGGCAACGATAAGCCCGTCACAAAAATGCGCATATGGGAAAGAAAGCTCCTTGATTTCAGCCTGCGAAATTCTCTTTTGAACTTCCGTGTCACAAAGAACACCATGCAGCTTATGACCGCAGACCTTGGAAAGCTTGAGGACGAGCTTGCAAGTGGAAGTGATTTCCGTATCATGGAAATACCTACCGAGTGGACAGTTTCCACTCGTGACGCAAAAATATTCGCTATCGAGAACGAAAAGGACCTTGTGACAAATATCGCCGAGAACGAGTTCAAAAACAACCGCATAAGAACGTTCCTTAATGAAGCCGACCTTGACGCCGCCCTTAAAAGCCTCTACCGCTCCGCAAAGGTGAGCATGGAGGAAAACGGCAGCAACACCGGCAACATGTCCCGCAGTCTGGCTGCCCTGACCCGGCACGGCTTCTTGAAGCAGGAGCAGGAGCAGTTCCGGACGTATTATACCAC
>ENA-UEPH01002632-UEPH01002632.1-human-gut-metagenome-genome-assembly--contig:-NODE-2632-length-12370-cov-3.771089_pt1 | contig 12370 bp, 10 predicted proteins | sample MGYA00242891_ERZ507898 | MGnify/ENA primary metagenome ERZ507898 (study PRJEB26167, sample SAMN06115411) | human gut metagenome | host: Homo sapiens | place: China:Guizhou | collected 2014-10-15... | reverse complement strand
GGTTTGTGGATTTCCGTAAACCAGTGGGCATCGTTCTGGCATCAGAGTAATGGAGCCGTATAGGAGAAAAGACAATTATATTTTTAATTTTTGATTGACGGCAATCTTATTACAGAGTATACTAACAATAGTTTGTTTCTCATAATTTTCATCAAGAAAACAAACGAATTTTTAGAAGGATGTGAGATTTTCATGTATTGTCCAAATTGCGGCAAGGAAAATTCCTCGGAAGACAGGTACTGTATCTATTGCGGCTCAGAATTGATTGACAACCAGAATTTTCCAGAAACTTCTGAAGTCGATTGGAAATATGTGTGGCAACAGATTCAGAGCGTTACCAAATCACTCTGCAAAAAGATCCAGCGTTTTTTCAAGCGTCATCCTAAAATCGCGTTCCCTGTTTTGGCAGCCGTTGGTTGCTTTTTGGCCCTGTCCATTGCAAATGCGACCGTTCTTTCCGGAGAAAGTGTTGCCCGGAGATATTTTAAGGCGTTGATGAATAACGACAGCCGTGCTGTATATGCTTGCCTGGATCTTCCGGAAAGCCAGTTTGTAAATGCGTCCGAATTTGATAAGTTCTTCCGGTCTCTGGGATATCAGGCTCATAATATTGGTGATTATGAGATTAAGGAGTATACTACTTCTTCCATAGAATCTGATATCACATCAAATTACTATATCACCTATTATGTGCGAGGGGACTCTTCTACGCACAGCACATCTGTAGAGGTCGTCAATGTTCCTCTTTTCTTTGGTCTTATCAACCGTTATAAAGTTCTTTCGGACTATATTTCCTCTGATTTCGGAGTGATTGTTCCGGCAGGCTCGACAGTCTCTGTCGATGGCATTATCCTAGACGGTTCGACAGCTTATGAAAATTACGACCGCTATTCTATTCCATCGTTGTTCTGTACGGGGCATGATATCGCAGTGTCAAACTCTCTTGGCTCCGCAGAAGACAGCTTTGTCCCTTCGCCTGGGTACGGAGACAGCTATACGGTCTATGCTGTAAACTACAATGCAGATACGGTGAATGCTGTCTATGCACAGGCGCAGAACCAGCTGAATTCTATTCTTACAGCGGCAATCGCTCGGCAGGATTTCCCTGCTGATATCGTAAAGTCCGGTGACGCTGACAACAATGTGGCAGACCGTTTCTCTGATTTGAAATCCCGTCTTTATGATACGAGCAACAATACTGGCTTTACAAATATTCAGGTCACTGCTACCACTGATCAATCCTCTCAGCAGGTGTTTGATGCATCTACGATCCAGTATAACTGTACTATGAGGTTTGATTATTCTTATGCGCGCCGTTGGCAGAATTACTGGAGCGGTGAGACTGGAATAGATAATGGCACCAGCTATGGTCAGGCAGCGTTTACTTATGTGTATGAAGATGGAGTATGGGCACTGGAAAGCATCAGCTTCCAGATGTAAAAGTTAAAGGAGTGTTGATCATGCCTTATTGTACAAGATGCGGAAAACCCATTCAGGAGGGTGAACGGTGCAACTGCACGAAAAAAAATGGCCTAAATTTCAAATTCTCTTCTGATTCCACAGCGGGTTCCCTTTCCTTTGGTTCTGCTGGCCGGAATCCGGATGTTCAGTATGAGCGCGGACAGAAAATTGTGCCGGATAATATTGCTCCTAATGAGAGTGAAATTCCGGTGCGCCAGTATAATTTGTGTGTCATGCGTTCTCGAATCAAGGGTGCCCGAGCAGAGGGACGTCTGCAGCTAACGAATAAGCGAATTCTTTTTCGGGCAAAAGGAACAGCTCCAGTAGGAGAAACAACGATCCAGCATGAGTTCTCCATTGATGAAGTTGCCGGTTTTCAGATTGTACGCAATTTTCGCTTCAGCATTCTGGATCTTCTGCTAATTTTTGCGCTCAGTGTTGCAATCGGTTATATCGGAGTTGGTTTTGGCGGTTTTCTGGGCAGAACACTGAAAGCGTTTGGTCAGCTTCTCGTCTATGTTCTGGCTCTTGCTGTGGCTGTGCCTGCGTTTGTATGGATGGCGCGGGAACAGTATGCTGGCAAATGTGTTTTCCTGTCCGCCAGTGTAGGTTTGTTTACTGTGTTAAGAGAAATGATTTATTTCAAGAGCAGCTTTCTGACTGTTCTTAGCCAAATCTTTATCTATGTCCCCTATCTTATTTTTGGTGTCCTGCTGGCCGCCTGTGTCTTTGCGTTTGCGTTCAAACCGAACATGGAGTTTCTTGTCCGCACCAAAACAGGCGAGGCCGTTATTCCCATCCGCTGCGAAAAGACTGGTTTTGCTGCGCTTGGCAATGTCATCGATGCGCAGTATATGGGATATAACGAGGTTCTGCCTACTGACGAGACAGAAAAAGCAATCCGCGAAATTGGTGCCATCATCAATGATATCCAAAAACTTGGTGATTATGGCATTGCCAAATGGAAAACGGAGTGACTTTTGTCTGTCTGTGTAAAAAAGATTATTATCTGATTTTTAAGGGTCTCTTTGCAAGAAGAGACCCATTTTTGACAGGAGATTTCTATGGTCAAGTTTGAAGAAGGGCTTGCGGTTGCAAAAAATCACTATTCAAAAACCGGCGAAATAGTCACAGGCGCATGGAACCATCCGGAAATGTGGATTTTCTATGGCTGTATTGGGGATGGGCGCAGAAAGGCAGGCGGACACTATATCTGCATCAATAAAATGACCGGTGCGGTCAGCTTTATTTCCCTGCCCAGCAAGGAAGGATTTAGGATTCTTGATGAAGCGGCCTTTATCCATCCGTGACGCTTTTCTTTTTGGAACTGGTAAAGGATGTTGATATCATATGAGAATTGAAGATCTTGGGCGAGTCCGCTTTCCGGAAAGTATGGAAGAGGCTCTTTCTAAAATCAATCCAAACGGGCATGATGAGGTAAACGATGCCAATTTTGCATGGTCTGGAAACTGCACGCACTGTGTGCCCGCCTACGAACTGCGGAAACGTGGCTATGATGTCAGCGCGTTGCCGTACACGGATGACCCGAATGGCCTGTCTTATGACCCGTTTGATGCATGGAAAGACCCTATTATCCACAAAACTCCCGGCAGCGGCCGCGAGGCAATCGAACGGGCAATGGCATCTTACGGCGATGGGGCCCGTGTGGAAATAGATGTCGGCTGGGCCACTTCTGATGGTAGTGGATTTGATGGACATGTTTTCGTGGCAGAGCAGCGCGATGGAAAGACTTACTTTATCGATCCTCAAAATGGAGACGCTGATGTTAGTTGGTATTTTGATCACGTCCAGCCGGGAGCGACCCGTTTTGCTCGAATCGATAACCTGACACCAAGCGACCGAATCGCTGAATGTTGCGCAAATTCTCAGGCAAATGCCATAAACTATGACGCGGCAGGAAATAAGATTGGTAATTGTTCTGCAACGATTCCGGCAGAGGATATCGATATGTCCACGGCTCGAGGGCTTCCTTCCACTCACTTCTGGAACCGGCGTACCAGCGAAAAACAATTTTGGGAAAATCACGGTGCCAATAAAGATTTTTATCTGGATCAGGCTAGGGGCCTTCCAGCGGTACAGTCCATGTTGGCCGAAGGAAAAAGTCCGGCACAGATCCGCGCAGAGCACCCTAATCTAGGAAACACACTGGATGCGTACTATAATCCAAACAATATGATTCAGGTCAATCGGGACGCAAACGGAAATATGTCCTTTTTGGATGACGGTAAACATCGAGTCCTTGCGGCAAAGGAACTGGGACTGAAAGTGCCTGTCCAGATCGCCAATGATCAGGCACCCAGCAACGTGCAGTCTGCCGCGCCTGTAGGCAAGTCGGCAGCGCAGATTCGGGGGGAACGTTTTCAGGATAGTCTTTTGTCATTTCCTTCTCAGACAACCTCCAATGCGGCTTCCAATTCCGCCAATTCGGATAGCCGACCGGGTGTTCCTGAGCGGGAAAGAGATATCGTTGCAGAGCGTCAATCCGATGGATGGGAGCGTGGAGCCGCACCTCAGAAACCCGCGGCGTCATCAAATGGCGAGTTGCAGGGCAGAACTTCTGAAACGGGAGAAAATTTAAGAGGCAACTATACTGTTGTTGATTCGAACACAGGAACAGTAACGTCCCATAGCAATCTTGAAATTACAAAGGGAAATCATAAAGGAATGCCTTCCCGAACGAGCGCCTACCTTCCTGGCGATGAGCGAGGCCATATTCAGGCATCTTCTCTTGGAGGAAGTAATGACCCTAGCAATATTGTCCCTCAGCACCACGATGTGAACCGCTATGGATGGCGGGATATGGAGCGCGGCGAAACGGATGCCTTGAAAAATGGAGCGTCTATCGACAGTACGAAAATCGCTTATGTGGATGGAAAGTCCGGAGACCGCCCCTCGGCTTTTATGGTCAATGACAAAATTACATATCCGGATGGTCATACCGAAAATGTTCATCTTTCTTTTTCAAACGAAAGTTACGCCGATCAAGCGAAGGAGGAACGAATCGTTGCCTCTCTGGGAGATGAAATCTATGATGCCCCTAATCCGGATGCTGCCAGAGAATCAATGTCGCCAGAAGAATATAAGGCTCTGATGGAAGAAGCTGATCAAGTGGACTTTGATATCCGAGACGAATATGCACCTGCTGATTATAGTGGATTGCCTCCCTCGGCAAGGGAAGATAATAACGAGGATAAAAAGTCTGACCAGACAGAAGATGACCGTAAGCGAGAGGAGTCCGAGGACACCGAAGAGAACGGTGAGAATGAGGAACCCGAGGATGCCGAAGAAAACGGCGAGGGCGAGAATCCCGAGGACACTGAAGAAAACGGCGAGGGCGAGAATCCCGAAGCCACCGAAGAGAACGGTGAAGACAAGGAACCCGAGGACACTGAAGAAAACGGCGAGGACGAGGTACCCGAGGACACTGAAGAGAACGGCGAGGACGAGGAATCCGAGGACACCGAAGAAGCCACCGAAGGCAAGGTGTCTGATAAAGATCAAATCGATGACGAAGAACAAGACCCTGACGATGATGAAACAGACGACAAAAACAGAGAGGATGAAAACGGAATCGAAGATGCAGATGACCCGCAGGATGAAGAGAATGAGTCCAACGGAATCGAAGACGGCTCTTCCGATGATGATGCGGCGGCGATGAGTGCGGAAGAAAATGGCATCTCTGATACGCCCGAGGATTCTCCCTCTCAAGCCAGCGATAACGGCATTTCGGATGACGATTCAGGTCAAACTCCAGCTTCCAAAGAGGACAACGGGATTTCCGATGGAGACAGTGTGCCTGATGCTTCTAATGATCAAGACAATGGTATTTCGGGTGAGGATCCCGCGTCTTCTGGTAGCGCGGAAGCTCCGGCAGAATCAAGTTCGCAAGATAATGGAATCAGTCAATAATAAGGAGGCGGTTGCAAGTGGAACTGATGAAAAAAATAGAAGTATTTGATGGTCGATTGCTTCACGATAAACCAGTACCCTATCCGGTTGGCCCTGTGAAATGTACTTTGCGTGGAGATGGAAGCAGCGCAGGGCAAGTCATCAATTTGGATGAAAATCTGCTCAGCCGGCACATTATGCTTCTGGGAGGTATTGGTACTGGTAAGACGAACACGATCAATCAGCTGCTGAATCAACTGCTGAACAATCTCACAACGGAAGATATTGTGATAATCTTCGATACGAAAGGAGACTTTTATCGGGAATTCTACTCGCCCGGAGATGTTGTTATCAGCAATGACGGTACAGCTACTGGTCCGAACGGCCCGGACTACTGGAATATCTATAATGAAATTGAGCACGATGAGCATATGGAAGAAAATATCATCGAAATTGCAAATGCGCTCTTCCGAGAAAAAATCGAAAAAACAAATCAGCCGTTCTTTCCAAATGCAGCTAAAGATATTTTTTCAGCTGTATTGGCGCATTTTATCGACTACGGAAAAGAAGACCTCATGAACAATGAACATCTCAAAGATTTTCTGGACAGCACACCGTCTTCTGACCTGCGCAGGTTGCTGAATATGCGTAAGTCTACACGATCTATGGTAAGTTATATTGCGGACGATTCTTCTGCACAGACGCAGGGCGTTTTGTCAGAGATGCAGCAGGCCGTGCGGGAGATGTTCATCGGAAACTTCAAAAAGAAAGGAACGCTTTCTCTCCGTCAGCTTGTACGTGCAAAAGGTGGGCGCTGCGTTTTTATTGAGTATGATTTGGGCATTGGTTCTATGCTGGCTCCCATTTACAGCCTGATGTTTGATTTGGCAATCAAAGAAGCACTCTGCCGCAAAAAGAGTGCAGGAAGCGTCTATTTTATCACGGACGAGTTCAGTCTTCTGCCTAATCTGCGTCATGTGGATGACGCTGTTAACTTTGGACGTAGTTTGGGCATCAAGTTTCTGATTGGTTATCAGAATATCGAGCAGATCGCTGATATCTATGGTGAAGCTCGTGCACACAGTCTGCTATCTGGTTTCCTGACGGGCATCTTTTTTCGATGCAACGATGCAGGTTCTGTCCGGTATATTAAAGAATTCTTTGGACAGAACCGAAAGAAAGAGGTGTTTATGTCAGCGGTGCAGGGACGCGGCATCTCTGAACAGATACGGGATGCCTACGTTGTAGAAGACTGGGATATTTCGCGTCTGGGGTTAGGCGATGCCATTGTTGGGCTCCCCGGTGCGGAACCGTTCCGATTCCATTTTGCACGAGCCTGAATCATACGGAAGGTTATTTTTAAGGAAGTATGTTATGAAAGTATGTCAATATTGCGGCACTTCTGCACGTTTGGATGAACAAAAATTCTGTGCTAAATGTGGCAGGCCATTTGAAACGAATGAATCTGAAGCTCCCGAAACTCCTGTGAGAGTTCGTGTTCCGAAACAGCCTCAGGAGAGTAAAACCGAGGAAAAGAGCGAAAATGTTCCTGCGCGGAGGAAGGTTGCGGAGCCAAAGCCCGAAGTCCCGGCTGAGCCTGCCGCCGCACCTGCTCGACGCAAAACGGTTCGACCTGAACCGAAAAAGCCCGTTGGAATTCCGCCTCTGGAACCTATACCGGTGCTTCCTGTTCAGCCTGAAACACCGGCCTCGAAATCTTCTCAGCCTGAAAATATCCCGTCGCTTCCTGCCGAAGAAGTGCAGAACGCCCCGGCAGAATCTTTCTTTCAAACACGACCGGAACCCGAGGCTTCATCCGAGACTTTACCGGATACTCCGGCTGATTTGGTGGATGCCGTTTCGGAAATGCCGATTTCTCAGTCAAAAAAAGGCCCACCAAAGGTTTTTCTGGTTCTGCTTGTTATTATCTTTGCAGCTGCATTGCTCGGCGGCTTTTTCCTCTGGAAAAAAATCGCGCTGAGCAAAAATGCGACCGTTGGAGGCATTTCTTATAGCATTGCAGATACCGCCAGTCTTTCCGTTGAATCTCCTTCGGATGAAGATTGGAACAACCTGTGCAGGTTGTCTGGTCTGACCAGTCTAACGATTACTGGAAATATCGATTTGGACGCCAGAAAGCTGAATGAATTGAGCACGCTGCAGGCGTTGACGGAGCTTTCTATTGACGGTGCTGTTTTTCCGGACGGGCTTTCTTCGCTGGCGTCCCTTTCAGCGTTGGAATCCCTCTCCCTGACAAACTGTCAGTTGAGCAGCAGCCAGTGCGATGGTGGGAGCTGGCCCGTCTCTCTTCGCAAATTGGACCTTTCGGGGAATGGCCTGACCGATATTTCTTTCCTCCGAAATTGTACATATCTGGAAGAGCTTTTTTTGGACGAAAATAAAATCATTGATTATACTCCTGTTGCCGCTTTGACCGGTCTGACGACACTTGGCGTAGACCAATGTCAGGTTCAGGCGGTTAACAGCTTGCCTGTGCTGAAAAAGTTGCTCGTAAATGGTCAGGAAATCGAGGAACCCGCAGCATATCTGGCGGAGCTGAGTTCGATGACAGAGTCGTATCAGAACATTATCAGTCTGTTCGAGGCTGGCGACTTCGATGCGCTAACGACTGTATTACAGCAGCTCGAGACTGCTGGTTCTCTGGATGAAAATGTATTGACTTACGCAAATGGTTGGCTGATGACCAATAGCTCAGAATGGGATATCATCCGGGCAAGTCTGCCGAGCGGTTCGCAGATGCTTGTATCCGATGGCAACGGTCTCTATTATGGTCAGATGAACAACGGAAAGCGTTTTGGAAACGGTATTCAGCTGTTTGCCGTAAATCATAGTATTTACAGTGGCTCGTGGAATAATGATCTTCCCAACGGCATGGGTACTTACCGTAAAACAATTGCAGACGGAACCGTTCTTGAATTTGCTGGCAACTATACGGATGGCTATGAGAATGGTACTATGACTTTCACAGCCGCAAGTGATTCAGGGACTCAGTCTGGTAGCTACACTGCTGTTAACGGAACTCGCACGACGGTGGAGCAGATTAGCGATAATCAGGTTGCATTTATCCGGTTCGACACGATTTACTGGTACGACGCTTCTCCTGACGGCCACGGTGTAGCGATTGCTTCCATTCCGTATCAGGAAGAGAAGGTTATTCAAATTTCGCCAAAAGCAGAACCTGCTCCTTCGAATAGCAAAAATGGCTCCGGTAACAAGAACTCCAGCGGAGCAGAAAGCACGCCCCCTTCTGCACCTCAACCCAGTGCGCCGACCGAAAGCTCTTCTGCAAGCAGTTCAACCGCAGATAGCTCGAATCCATGGAACATGACCCCGGAAGATGCTTTGAAAAAAATTCAGGATGGTGTACAAACTGCTTCTGATATCTACCATGCAGCAAAAGAAATCTATGATATGTTCAACTAATCCTATGGAGAAATTTCAGGAGAATAAATTATGAAAATATGTGCTTATTGTCACACGCCTGCGCGATTTGAAAATCAGAGATTCTGCTCTGTATGTGGCAAATCTTTTGACTCCGAAAAAGAATCTCATGAGAATAACACGGCATCACCGGAGCCTCCCGCAGAAGAGCCTGTCCCTGCAACACCTGTCCGGAGGCAGCAACATCCAACACCTGTAGAAATGCCAAAACTGTCGTTAGATCTCGAGCCTACCAAAGAAACAAATACGCCCACCCAGAGCGTTTGTGAAGAGGGGCAATCTCCGGAAGTAGTACGTCAGCCAACTCGTAATATGCCTGCATATACTCCCCCTTCAAAGGAAAAGGAAGGACCTACTCCTGTGACTGCGCCCAAGCCCGAAACAGGAGAAAAGAATCCTCCGAAGGAAACTGCTTTTAAGCCATCAAAAGCAGAAACGCCCCGACCTGTCCGTCCTCATAATTGGTGGGTTATTCTTGTTATTGTGCTTGTTGTGCTTTTGCTGGGAGGTTTTGCGTTTGTGTTCCTTAACAGCAAGCCTTCGGAACAAAATCCCTCTGCACCTTCTGTGGCCGATGTTTCCGCAGCATCGGCCGCGCAGGCAGAAAGCAGCATTTCTTCCAGTGAAACTGCCCTGCCTGAATCGCGGCCGGATGCTTCTTCTGCCGCTTCCACCACAGTTTCTGCTACGTCTGAGGCAGAAAGCAGCGCTCCGGAAGTCGTACTGGATTCCACCCAGAATATCCGGGTAGAAGCCTCGGGAAATACTGCAGTTCTCACACTGCAGCACTATCAGGATGGACAGTGGATTCAGGACTTTCAGACAGCTGCATTTATCGGCTCCAACGGTATTACTGAGCACAAGACGGAGGGAGACCATAAGACTCCGGCGGGGACATTCCCTATCTGCTTTGCGTTCTCTAATGCGACGCAGAATACAAAACTTCCTTTTATCAAGATCAACGAGGACAGTGTCTGGGTCTGTGACTCGAGCTCGGCCTTCTACAATACCCTTCAGTCTCGTTCCAATGTGTCCCGTGATTGGGCTGATAAAGGAGGCTGTGAGAATATGTATGTGAAATTCTCGAAGAAATCCTCGACTGCCTGTATCTGCTTTGGATTCAACGGCGATGGACAAACCGCGCATAGCGCTTCGGCAAATGGAGGCTCTGTACTTTTCCTTGATGGAGTTGGACCTAACGGAAAAATGGACTCTGGCTATGGGGATATCAAGATTTCCAGTGATGCAATGAGTACCATTTTAGGACTTCTTGACCCGACAATGAATCCGAAGATTACGATCGTAGCCGCCTAATAGGAAACAATTTTACCTGTTTAGGTGAACATACTGTAAGCTGGAGTTTTGTAAAGCGATACCATCGAGCAGCCTGCATCCAGCGGATGCGGTTCACGGGTTTGGGTGTTCCCAACAAGCATTTTGCGAAGCAAAAATGGTGTTTGTATATACAGACACACTGCTTGCGGGCGCTATGAAGCCTCTCAATGCACCCTCCAAATTTGAAAAACATTTTGCAATCGAGACCGTCCGTTTTCAAGTTCAACTTGAAGCGGGCGGTTATTTTTCTGCACAAAAATTTTCGAGTTTGCAACCGCCTCAAGCAGGGCGAGCCGATACCACCTCGCAATTTTTGAATCCGTTTTTTTCAAATCCAAATTCAAAAACACTTGTTGAGCTTCGCTCAAACCCGATGTTCAGCACAAGAATGCGCTAGTTCTGCACCTTAACGGACGCTGAATAAGTGAATTTTCTTAGAAAAACGTGCTTTATAAAATTGTCGTTGATTCATTCAATATCGCATCAAACCGGAACTATTACTTCCGGTTTTGAAGGTAGAACTCTCAAATGGTCTAGCATGAATTCGGATGTGAAAACGGAGGTGAATGCGATTTCGGATTATTTAAGACCCAATATGCCGCTGCCGCAGTACCTGCCCTATCCGCTTATATCCAGTCCACCGGAAAGGAGTACGCTGACCATACCGCAGCACTGCGTATCTGGGCAAAGCGGCAGAAAGCAGAGAAAAAGACAACACCGGGCATCCCGGACTACACCTTTGCAGAAGGAGAAAGCCTATAAAGACGATCGAAAAATATGCAGAAATTTTAATCCCAGAAATCGAAACCGGGCAAATTGCCGTTGATGAACTTCTTGCAGCATGATATAATTTTCTTGTAATATTTGTCCCAACACAATGGTAGGATCTTCCCCTCCACTGTATTACATACACGGAACGAGGTGCTTAAAATGAATCGACCAGATGACTCTCCCAAAAATTCTATCATCATCTACACCACAGAAGATGGCCTGACCAAAATCGATACTACCTTTGACGGTGACACTGTCTGGCTTTCCATTGACCAGATGGCTGAGTTGTTCCAACGTGACAAATCCACGATTTCCCGCCATATCAAAAACATTTTTGCAGAGGGTGAGCTTGAACGAGACTCAGTTGTTGCAAAATTTGCAACAACTGCTTCTGATGGAAAAGTTTACAATGTAGACTATTATAATCTTGATGTTATTATTTCTGTTGGCTATCGTGTAAAATCAAAACGAGGAACACAGTTTAGAATCTGGGCAACCGGAATTTTAAAAGAATACATGAGAAAAGGTTTTGTACTTGATGATGATCGTTTGAAAAATCTAGGTGGCGGTGGATATTTCAAAGAATTGTTGGATAGAATTCGTGATATTCGTGCATCCGAGAAGGTATTTTATCGTCAGGTTCTGGAAATTTATGCAACGAGCATAGATTATGATCCGAAAGCGGAAATATCCATTGTATTTTTCAAAAAAGTGCAAAACAAAATTCATTACGCAATTCATGGACAAACTGCAGCAGAAGTAATTTATACCAGAGCCGATGCAGAAAAAGAATTTATGGGACTTACTACTTTTAAAGGCAATCAGCCAACCTTAAAGGAAGCTGTAGTTGCCAAGAATTATTTATCTGAAAAAGAATTGCGTGCAATGGGACAGCTGGTATCGGGATATCTTGATTTTGCAGAACGTCAGGCAGAACGAGAACAGGCTATGACAATGAGGGACTGGGCAGAACATTTAGATAGGATTCTGACAATGAGTGGTGAACAGCTTTTACAAGGAAACGGAAGTATATCGCACAAGCAGGCTGTTGATAAAGCAATGGATGAATATAAAAAATATAAAGCGCGAACACTAAGCACGGTGGAAGAAGATTACCTGAATTCAATAAAAATATTGGAGAAAAAAACAGAAAAAAAACAGTGAGAGCATCAGCGGAATTAGTGGTCTGGCATTTCCGGTGTATTATGAAGGGTTTGAAGGCGAAGTAATTCGGTTGCTCAATGAAAACACAGTCGAGACGGTGTACTTGTTGTCCTTTTCCATAGAAAAATGCTCCACCCACCAAAAAAGGTTTCAGCTCCGTACAGAGTTGAAACCTTTTTTTAATTCAAATAAAAAATGCCCAGAACCGGAATCGAACCAGTGACACGAGGATTTTCAGTCCTCTGCTCTACCAACTGAGCTATCTGGG
>ENA-UEPH01002627-UEPH01002627.1-human-gut-metagenome-genome-assembly--contig:-NODE-2627-length-12394-cov-4.287570_pt1 | contig 12394 bp, 10 predicted proteins | sample MGYA00242891_ERZ507898 | MGnify/ENA primary metagenome ERZ507898 (study PRJEB26167, sample SAMN06115411) | human gut metagenome | host: Homo sapiens | place: China:Guizhou | collected 2014-10-15... | reverse complement strand
TAAGTTTGTTCAAAATAGCTATAGATTTTTTAAAATTTTTTCCTATAAAATTCAATTTTATACTTCATCAATATTGTATAAATCGTTTAAATTTACCCCTAATGTTGTTTTTTTGTAAAATACTCTTGAAATTTGTATTTTTTATGCGATAATATTAATATGTCTTGTTGTGTGTACATATTAAAGTAAACACACAAATTACAGAATACCAAGGAGATTACATATGAGTAATTGTGCGATTATTCTTGCGGGCGGCGAAGGCAAGCGTATGAAAAGCGACAAGCCGAAAACACTTTCGCTCGTACTCGGCAAGCCTATGCTTGAGTGGGTTATTTCTTCACTTAAAAAGGCAGGTATTAATGACATCTGCATTGTAAAGGGCTTTAAAAAAGAATGTATAGATAAATTTGTGTCAACACTTGATTTTAAGGTTGAAACGGTTTATCAGGCAGAGCGACTCGGTACAGGCCACGCAGTAATGATGGCTAAAGACTTTCTTGAAAGTCACAAAGGCGACAGCGTGGTGATTTTAAACGGCGACGCACCTTTTATGGACAGCAAAACCATTGAAAAGTCACTTGAACAGCACATAAACACTCAATCAAGTGCAACTGTAATTTCCGCAATGGTTGACGACCCTACAGGCTACGGCAGAATTGTCCGTGACGAAAACGGAAATCTGCGTGCAATTGTTGAGCAGAAAGACGCCGATGAGGAAACTCTCAAAATAAATGAGGTAAACTCGGGCGGTTTCTGGTTTGATTGTCAGCTTCTTCTTTCGGTTCTCGACAGAATCAAGTCGGATAACAGCGCAAAGGAATATTATCTTCCCGACGCAATCAAGCTTTTGCTTGAGGACGGAAGAAAGGTCGGAGCATTCACGGCTCAGTGCAGTGATACGGTTCTGGGTGCAAATGATCCGGCTCAGCTTGAACAGCTTAACGAAATTGCAAGGGCAAAGGGTTACAGCTGTTAATTGTTCGGTTAATCATTGGTAAACATATACTACACACATTAAAATTCAAAGGAGTTATTGCAATGAATTTTCACGGTAAGGACATTAAAATTTTCACCGGCAGTTCAAATGTTGATGTAGCTCAGGGAATTGCAGGCTGTCTCGGTCTGCCGCTTGGTAAGAGTGACTGTACACAGTTCTCAGACGGCGAAATCTCTGTTTCTCTTCACGAATCTGTTCGTGGCAGCGACTGCTTTATTGTTCAGTCAACCTGTGCTCCCGTCAACGACAATCTTATGGAAATGCTCATAATGATTGATGCCATGAAGCGTGCATCTGCTGCAAGAATCACAGTTGTTATGCCATACTTCGGCTATGCAAGACAGGACAGAAAAGCTAAGGCAAGAGATCCGATCTCGGCTAAGCTTTGTGCAGACATCATCACCTGTGCAGGTGCTGACCGTGTGCTTACAATGGATCTTCACGCAAATCAGATTCAGGGCTTTTTCAACATTCCTGTTGACCACCTTCAGGGCGCATCACTTCTCGCAAACCATATGAGAGAGAAAATCGGCGGCAAAAATGATGATTATATCGTTGTTTCTCCCGACCTCGGTTCTGTAACTCGTTCAAGAAACTTCGCTTCAAAAATCGGCACAGGTCTTGCTATTATCGACAAGAGAAGACCAAAGGCTAATGTTTGCGAAGTTATGAACATCATCGGTGACGCAAGAGGCAAAAAGGTTATCCTTGTTGATGATATGATTGACACAGCAGGCACACTTTGCAACGCAGCAAACGCTATAGTTGAAAAGGGCGGTGCTACTGAAGTTTATGCTTGTGCTACACACGCAGTTCTTTCAGGCCCTGCTATCGAGAGAATTAAGAACAGCGCAATCAAAGAGGTTGTTCTTCTTGATACAATCCCTGTTCCGCAGGAGAAGATGATTGACAAGTTCACAATTCTTCCTGTTGCTCCTACATTTGCAGAGGCTATCGCAAGAATTTACAATGACAAGCCGTTTACACCTGCATTTGGTTAATGAACCGAAAATTAAATAGCGATTATACAGGCGGGTTTCAAATAACCCGCCATTTCGCCGTTAAAAAGGTTTTGGGTTGTAACGACAAACAAACTAAATTTATATATAAACACAAACCATAGTTTATTAGCAGTTATTCAGACTGCACGAGGTATAATAAGAAAATGAGTTTTTTTAATTTAACATTTAACAATAACGAAAATACAGAAATCGTTGATAAATTTATTGACGAATACGCTCAGTGGCACAATACGGGAAAAACTCCCGATATGGGCTCTCTTGATGTAAACTACACTCTTGAACTTCAGAAAAAAAGACTTGATGAAAATAATGTCAGAAAAGAAGTTGTGTTTGATACAAAAGAAAGCTCGTTTAAGCAGGCGCTCAAGTGCTTTACCGTCACCGACAGAGGCGACTACAAAAGTGATGTTGCCTGTAAAGACTATAAGGTGACAGAAACCTTTTTTGTAAATAATAAAAAGAAAAAGAAAAGAAAGAATAAACGCAACTTTTATGCTACCATCACAAGACTTTTAAATCAAAATGCAGGCGGTGCGGTTGCGTGCCCAAACTGCGGCGCTATCAGTGATGTGCAGGACTTACTTACAGGCTGTAAAAGCTGCGGAACAAGATTTATTATTGACGATTTGTTCCCTAAAGTTACCAACTTTTATCACATTAAAGACGAGGCAGACCTAATCAGAAAAATACTAAAGCCGTCAATGCTTATATGCGTTCTTGGTATGATAGCCACCGTTATGAGCTATTCTTTGATTTCTAATATTAATAACGGAAACATAGTGCAGGGCAGCGATGACTTTGTATTTCAGATTGTGCAGTGCGTAATTGTAGGATTGATTTATGGCGCTGTTTCGGGTTATATTTTGTGGGCGGCTTTTATACTCATATGGATGATGATTGGCGCAATAAAAAGCCTGTTTTTGCTCGGTCCTCATGTAAGGGCAAAAACTCAACTGCCAAAGGTTATGCGACAGATTGATCCTAACTTTTCGTATGAGTTTTTCATAGGTAAGGTTATAAACCTTATGAAACTTATGATATTCAGCGATGACTACACCAACCTTGCGGCTTATGACGGCAAGCCTATGCAAAACACCTTTAAAGACATTGTGGACATTAGCTATGACGGTACGGTAAGGTATAATACGCTGAAAACAGACGGTAACTACTGCTATGTAGATATTACCGTATATACAACAGTAACAAAGGTTGACGGCGGTGCTCTCAAAAGTTCAAAGGAAAAATTCAGGGTTGTTGTTTGCAAAAATATACACGCAATAGCCGATGCAGGTTTTTCTATTAAAAAGGTAAGCTGTAAAAGCTGCGGCGGCAGTTTTGACGCTACAAGAGAGCATAATTGTCCTTATTGCGGTAATCCTTACCACCTCGGCAATGACGATTGGGTTGTAATTGAATTTAATAAAGAATAATTTATATAAAGGAAGGTATTTATGTTTGGTAATAAAAAGAGCTTTGGCGGCGGTGTCGAGCTTTTGGTAGTAGGACTCGGAAACCCAGATAAAAAGTACGAAAACACCCGTCATAACGCAGGCTGGCTTGCGATTGACGCAATAGCCGAGAGTCTTGACTGCAAGGTAGACAGAGTAAAATTTAAAAGCTATGTCGGCGAATGTAATATAGCAGGCAGAAAGGCAATGTTTATGAAACCTACCACATATATGAACAACAGCGGTCAGGCAGTGGTAGAGGCGATGAATTTCTACAAAATTTCACCTGAAAATGTGATAGTATTATTTGACGATATATCCCTCGATGTCGGTAAAATGCGTATTCGCTCAAAGGGCAGTGACGGCGGACAGAGAGGAATGAAGAGTATTATATATTTAAGCGGCAGTGATAAGTTCCCACGAGTTAAAATAGGAATCGGCGCAAAGCCTACACCCGAGTGGGATTTAGCGGATTGGGTGCTTTCAAGATTTTCCGATGATGAACAGAAGAAGCTTGCGCAGGTATTTGAAAATGCCGCAAAAGCCGTTGAACTTATGGCAGACGGAAAAATCGACAGAGCAATGAATTTATTTAATTAACATTTTTACAAAACAATGTTGAAAAAATCGGTAATCATCCCAATTTTTGATAAATAAAAAGTGAACAAAAAATTAAAGCAAGATGAATTATGAAATTTTTAGTTGATGTTTTTAAAAACAGTGAGGTTTTTAACTCACTCGAAAAAGCTGTTGTGCGTGGCGGCAGTGTTTGCGCTACGGGACTTTCCGCCGTTCACAAGGCACATATTATCTATTCGCTGTGTTGCCGCAAGAGCACCACAGCCTTTTGTGTTGCCTCCGACGAGCGAGAGGCGCAGACAATCTGCAATGACCTTGCAAGTATGGGTATGCGTGCTTATTTTTACCCCGAGCGTGATTTTAATTTCAGAGATATTCAGAGCGCCTCAAGAGAGTACGAACACGCAAGACTTAAGGTACTGCTCAAACTTATTGACGGCGAATGTGATGTAGTTGTCAGCTGTATTGATGCAGTGTCGCAGTTCACAGTGCCAAAGGAATTTTTGAGGGACTGTGTTCTGACTTTAAAAGAAGGCCTTGAAATCAGTATAGAAAAAGCCGTACGAACACTTACCCTGCTCGGATACGAGCGTTTTGATGCGGTAGAGGGCAGCGGTCAGTTTTCTGTAAGAGGCGGTATTCTCGATTTCTTTATGCCTGATGCCGAAAATCCTGTTCGTGCGGAATTTTGGGGTGATGAAATCACCGACCTTTCTTTCTTTGATATTGATACACAGCGAAGAGGGGAAAAGGCAGGCGAAATCCGTCTTTCGCCGTCTGCGGAGGTAATTATTGAGGACAGAACGGCGCTTGCCGACAAAATAGAAAATCTTGCAAAAGGCGTGCGAGGCAAAAAAGCTCCGCAGGTTAAGGAAACACTGCTTTCGGAGGCGGACAGCATCAGGTCGGGTGCAATGCTTTCAAATACCGACAAGTTTATTCCGCTTTTATATGATAAAGCCGAAACCTTATTTGATTATCTCGACAGAGATACTTTGATTTTCACTTCGGAGTTTAACAATATTTCAGAGCGTGGCAGAGCAATGGACTTCAGAAATGAAGAAACCGTAAAATCCGCCTTTGAGGACGGCATTCTTTGCAGAGGTCTTGACAAGTATTCACTCACTTTTGCGGAATGTGTTGATATTTTTACTTCTCACGGCATTGTTATGCTTGAGGGCTTTGTGCACGGTTCAACAACAATTCCGCTTAGAAAAATAGTATCGTTTTCCGCAAAACAGCTTTCTGTATGGAACGGTTCATACAAACAGCTTGAGGAGGACTTAAACGGTATGCTCACTGCAGAAAGCTGCGGTGTTGTGCTTGCGGGAACGGACAAGGCGGCAAAAAACCTTTGTGATTCGCTTAGAAATGACGGTATTCCCGCACAGTATGCCGATAAGTTGTCGGAAATAAAGAAAAACGCATTATTTGTATTGCCCGGTACTTTGAGCGCAGGCTTTGAATATCCGCTCGAAAAATTCTTTATTATCACACAGGGGCATATTTCGTATGTGCCGAAAAAGAAAGCAAGAAAGAAAATATCAAAGGACAGCCGGGAGGTTTACAGCCTTTCGGAGCTTTCGCAGGGCGATTATGTGGTACACAGCGTTCACGGTATAGGTATTTTCGGCGGTATCCGTAAAATTGATACCCACGGAATTGTAAAAGACTACATCAAGATTGAGTATGCAAAGGGCGATGTTCTTTATGTGCCCGTAACTCAACTTGATATGGTTGCAAAATATATCGGCCCGTCCGAAAACAGTCGTGTAAGGCTTAATAAGCTCGGCTCGCAGGATTGGCAGAAAGCAAAGTCAAGAGTAAAAGCATCTGTAAAGGACATTGCAAAGGAGCTTATTGCACTTTATTCCGCAAGAATGAAAGCAAAGGGCTATGCTTTTTCACAAGATAACGAATGGCAGCACGATTTTGAGGCTAAGTTTGAATACGAAGAAACTCCCGACCAGCTTAGGTGCTGTGAAGAAATCAAGACGGATATGCAGAAAACCTCACCGATGGACAGACTTTTGTGCGGTGATGTAGGTTTTGGCAAAACAGAGGTGGCACTGCGAGCGGCATTTAAGTGCGTTGCGGATTCAAAACAATGCGCATTGCTTTGCCCGACAACAATTCTTGCGTGGCAGCATTACCAGACTGTGTGCAAGCGCTTTGAGGGCTATCCGATAAGAATTGAATTGCTGTCACGATTCAGAACGGCAAAACAACAGAAAGAAACTATAGAAAAGCTAAAGCGTGGAGAGGTAGATTTGGTGGTCGGCACGCACAGACTTGTGCAAAAAGATGTGGAGTTCCGTGATCTCGGACTTGCAATCATTGACGAGGAACAGCGCTTTGGCGTGGCACAAAAGGAACGCTTTAAGGAGCTTTGCAAAAATGTTGATGTTCTTACTCTTTCGGCTACACCTATTCCAAGAACTCTCAATATGGCAATGAGCGGTTTAAGAGATATGAGTGTAATCGAGGAAGCGCCACGAAACCGTCAGCCTGTACAGACTTATGTTCTTGAACATGACGATGCGGTAATTAACGAGGCTATCCGCAAGGAACTGAGAAGAGGCGGACAGGTTTTCTACCTGCATAACGATGTTGCGACTATTGAATCCTGTGCCTCAAGAATTCTTGAGGCTGTGCCCGAGGCAAAAATAGCCATAGGTCACGGCAAAATGAAAGAGCACGAACTTAGCGAAGTATGGCGAATGATGATTGAACAGGAAGTAAATGTATTAGTATGCACCACTATAATAGAAACGGGTGTTGACCTGCCGAACGCAAATACGCTAATTATAGAAAATGCGGACAGAATGGGACTTTCACAGCTGCATCAGCTAAGAGGACGAGTAGGCAGAAGCAACCGCAGAGCCTATGCTTATCTTACATTCCGCAAAAACAAAGTGCTTACAGAAATTCAGCAAAAGCGCCTTGCCGCTATCAGAGAATTTACCGAATTTGGCAGCGGATTTAAAATCGCAATGCGAGATCTTGAATTAAGAGGCGCAGGAAACATTATGGGTGCTCAACAGCACGGACATATGGAATCTGTCGGATACGATATGTATCTTAAGCTGTTGGGCGAGGCAGTAAGCGAAGAAAAGGGCGAAGCCGCACAGTCTGCCGACCTTGATTGTCTTATTGATATTTCGGTAAATGCGCACATTCCGGAGAGCTATGTAGAAAGCCTTACTCTCCGACTTGATGTATATCGCAGAATCGCCGATATACGCAACAAAGAGGACAGCCTTGATGTTAAGGACGAACTCAAAGATCGTTTCGGCGAAATTCCCGAATCCGTGCTCGGACTTATTGATATTGCGCTTATAAGAAACTGTGCAAACGCAATGGGTATTTACGAAATCAGGCAGACGGATACCAATGTTTTACTGTTTGTCAAAGAGATAAAATCGCCGAAGGTTATAGAACTTCTTTCAAGGCTCAACGGCAGAGCAATGCTGTCTGCGGGCAGCAAACCGTACATTACAATAAGATGCGGCGGCGGTTCATCGCTTGATATGCTCAAAAAAGTATTTAAAATCTGATAGTTGTCTGAAAATTTTGCCGAAAAAGCAATAAATTTTAGAAAATATATAGACAATGCAAATTTTTTTGTGTATAATCATAAAGTACGCACCCTGTCATTTTACGGGTGAAATAGAATTTTTTAAGGACGGTAAATATTATGAAACCATATGCAAAGATCGGTTCATTGTTGCTTGCACTGATTATTGCTGTTGCAGCGGTTGGCTGCACTCCAATCAGCCTTAATGCAGAATGGGCTTACAGGACAGATAAAGTAGAATTGCCAATCGGCGTTTACAGCTACTCGCTTAAAACAGCTTACTCACAAGCTCAAAATTATGCGTCGAAACTTGCTTCATATGATGAGGCCTCCGATTCATGGCTTGACCTTGAGATTACAGACGATGACGGCGACAAGGCGATTGCAAGAGATTGGATCAAAAACGAGGCAGAAACAATGTGTCTTAATTACATTGTGACTGACAACCTCGTTGAGGAGCTCGGCATTGATATGAGCGGTGCTACCGCAGATTCGGCTAAAAAAACAGCCGAGGAATATTGGACAGTAGGCCCTTACGCATCTTACGGCTACTATATGCCATACAAAGACGAGTACGAGCCTTACGGTGTATCTTTTGAGAGCTTTGAGTACTGCACAACACTTTACAACACAAAGTATTCCGCAATCTTTGACAAGATTTACGGCGAGGGCGGCTCAAAAGAAGTAAAGGACGATGAATTTATTTCATACTTTACAGAAAATTATACAGACTATAAGTACATAAAGGCTAACCTTTACGAGTCAACAACAGACGAGTCAAATAAGAGCACAGATGCAGCGCTTTCTGACGAGGACGCAAAGAAGATTACAGACGAATTTGACGGCTACGCAAAGGAACTTAATAACGGTACTTCTTTTGACGATATTGTAAATAAGTACAAGACAGCTAACTCACTTACAGACGATCCGTCAACATCAGCTGTAGAAAACCTTAAAAGCAGTTCACTCGGCGATGAGCTTAAGACAGCCCTCGGCGAAATGAAAGCGAACGAGGCTAAGACAGTTAAGGTAGGTTCAGGCAATACAGCGGTTTACTACCTTATATTCAAGGGCGATATTAATTCGGACATTGACAGCCATGTTTACGACTCAACAGAGCGCAACAAATTGCTTGCAGATATGAAAAAAGACGAGTTTGCAAAGTATGTTGATGACCTTGCTCAAAAGACAGATTGCGAAAAGAATCAGTCTGTACTTGACCAGTATAAGCCTGAACTTTACTTTGTAAAACCTGAAAGCTCATCAGCAAGCTCAAGTTCTTCAAGTTCATCTTCTTCAAAGTAAAAGTTTAAAAATCAAAATGCCACACAGCCTTTGTGTGGCATTTAGTGCAGATATTTACAACCGATTAATAACCTTTTAAATATATGAAAGGAGTCAACAGTATGAAAAGAAAAATAATTGCTTTAATTTCCGTACTTGCACTCAGTTTTTCTGTATTTGCTTTTTCGGTAAGTGCGGTTGAAGGCGAAGAAAGCGGCGGAGAAATTATTGAAACCGAGCCTATTCCCGAGCCGGAACCGACATATGAGCCGGAACCCGAACCGACATATGCTCCCGAGCCCGAACCGACATATTATCCCGAGCCGGAACCGGAGCCTACAGAACCTTATTATGAAGAGCCTACTTACAGTTATGATGATAAGCCATACTACAGCGACGGCGACGATGTATATGTAGGCGGCGGTCAGTCAACATATACTGTACCCGAAACCACTGCGCCTCCTGCACAGATGTATTCTGTAAGCAAAGATACTATTGACGATAAAACGCTTTCACAGAGCGATTGGAACGATATTTCCGCAAATCTCAAAAACGCATCTCTTACCGACAGCGACGGCGATGATTTCAACTTTATCAAGAAAAACACAAGTAAATCCGATAACGGACATTGGATGCTTTATGCAGGTATTGTGTGCTTGATTTTAAGTGTTGCAGGTATTGTTTACTTTATTATTGCTACAGTAAAGAGCCGTGGCAGATACAAATTTGCTCCTGCAACAGGTAAAGCAGGCAAAACCAAAAAGAGAAAATTTGACACCGCAGATGTAGAACTTCCAAAGCAGGATGTATCAAAAGGCGGTACAAAATTTAAGCATTAATTAAAATTTTATCCCGATAAAGTGCGACTTTATCGGGATTTTTGCTTTAATTTGGGTAAAATAACAGTTGAAAGATAGACTTAAAAATTTAGGTCAAGCCTTTTTAAAGGCTTGCGGGTTTGGGCAGCGCCCATAAAAATCTTCCGATACAACAATTTATCAGGCGCCAAACAGTGAGCTGTTCGGCTATCGTTAGCTTGCATAAGCGGAAAGTATTTGTGGGCTTTGCCCACACCCACGACCTTTGAAAAGGTCGACCAAACTTTTATAATTTTTAAATTTAATTTTCATCTCAACATAAAAAATAGAACTGTGAGCATAAAATACAAAAATCCGCAAAAAATATAACCACCCGGAAAGGTGGTTAATTTTATGAATAGAAAAGAAAGCAAACGCAACGAGCGGTATCCTATTGAACTGCCGTCACGCAACAACGGTTTTGAACATTCACCGATTGTAGATGTTACCGATAACGAAATTTATCCGTATGAACTCAATTCAAGGCGAAATGCGGTATATCAGCCCAATGAAAATATTTCAGAGGTTGTGGCTACCGAAATAGAACCTGATTCGGCAGTGCAAACCATTCACGGACGGCAAATGTAGGAATAAAAACGGGGAAAGTGTCGGCATTTACCGAGCCGACACTTCCGCTCAGTCCCTGTTGTTTTGTAATTATCTGCGCCCTCAACTGGTGAAAGCCGTCTGTAACTATAGCTTTGTTTTCGTTAAGTCCGTTTGCTTTAATTATTTTTTCGGAAAATGCAATATTTTCGCCTGTATTTACCGCTTTGTCTTCTATATAAAGCCTGTCCGGAGAAATCCCTGCCTCGACAATGCAGTTGTACATAGCCTGTGCCTCACTCATCGGTTCATTACTGCCCTGTCCGCCTGTAAGTACAGCTTTTGCATCAGGATTTTCCTGCAAATATCTAACGGCGCTGTTTATTCTGCCTGTAAGCATCATACTCGGGCCGTTCTCGGTAACTTGAGCGCCAAGTACGATTGCGGTTGCATTTTGTTTTGGCTGTTGTATGCAGGCAAATGTCATCAGCCCTGTAACAATCAAACCGTAGCAAAGAAGTGCGGTAAAGCAAAAATTGATGCCGTACAGAACAATTTTGCCGAATATATTTTTCTTGAGTTTTTCTTTTAATGATTTGTATTTATTGCGTGTGCCGAATACAAAAATCAGCCATACACACAGCAATCCGCCCACAAGATTGCCGATGTTGACAATTCCCCACGGAGCGCACGATACAAACAACAATAAAAATACAATGGCAATTAAGGTAATTATAACTCTGAATATTTTAAAAGCTTTGTTTTCTTTTTTCACAGCTTATCAGCTCTTTTCGTAAATAATTATAATTATTTTAGCATATAAAGCACAAAAAGGCAATAACTTTTAACTTTGCTTGCAAAATTTTATTGATACCGCAGTGAAAGCGTGATATAATAACTTATTATGCAAGGCGGTGACAATATGAAGTCTGTATTTGCGGGAAACAAAGCGAAGTTTGCTTATTTTTCCTTTATATTTATAATAATTTCAACGGCGATGTATACATTTTACGCAAAAGAACCGCATTGGTGGTATATTGTATGGAATGATATTCTTGCTGTAATTCCGCTGTTTGCGGCAATGCTGTGTGAACATTATTTCAGTAAGAAAAAAGCTGTTCCTGCTGTAATATTTGGATTTTTGTGGTTATTATTCTTTCCAAATTCGCCGTATATGATGACGGATTTAAAATATACAAGCTATTTTAAAGAGTCCGCTTATCTTGAATATGAAAAAATCGGAACGAATGTGACCGCTTGGCTTATGGTGCTGAACTTGACGGTTACGGTTATACTCGGGCTGCTGTTCGGAATGATGTCAATGCGAATAATTCATAAAATAATAAATAAGCGTTTCGGAAAGGTGACGGGTGTTGCTTTTTGTACAATTACGATTTTACTCAGTTCGTTTGCAATTTATATCGGCAGATATGCAAGAGTAAATTCGTGGGATATTATGCGCCCGATTTTCTTAATTGAAAAATCGTTAAACTCACTGTCGGAATTTTCACCGATTTTTATAGCTGTATTCAGTATAGCCACGGCGATGCTGTATGTGCTTTATTATGCATTTGATAAATTTGTAATAAAACACGATTGATAAACGGTTTTTTGAGAATTTTTAAAAACTACGGTTAATTATATTTATTAAAATAACCGACAAAAACTGCTGTTTGAGTGACAAACCCAAACAGCAGTTTTTATGTTATGTTCTGAATATTTGATATATTGATAAATTGTGGTTTAGCGGAGTGTGGTCGGGCATTGAAATTTAGCTAACGCTAAATTATCCTCCAAAAAACAAAAAAGTTTACTCAATTTTTTCAAAAATTGCGGGTTTGGGCAGCGCCCATAATATCTTCCGATATAACAATTTATCAGGCGCAAACAGCCACGCTGTTTGCGTGCTAAAACTAAGTTTGTTAAAACAGGCGACAGCCATTATAAACAGAAATGCTAAAAACATAGTCAACGCATTGCGTTGACTATGAAAATGAAGTGTATTTTCTTTTGTTGCTCTCGCAAAGGCTAACGCCGTTGTGTTCAAGCCGCCAAACAGCAAGCTGTTTGGCTATCGTTAGATT
>ENA-UEPH01002589-UEPH01002589.1-human-gut-metagenome-genome-assembly--contig:-NODE-2589-length-12563-cov-7.232901_pt1 | contig 12563 bp, 11 predicted proteins | sample MGYA00242891_ERZ507898 | MGnify/ENA primary metagenome ERZ507898 (study PRJEB26167, sample SAMN06115411) | human gut metagenome | host: Homo sapiens | place: China:Guizhou | collected 2014-10-15... | reverse complement strand
TACGGTTCTTAATCAGTCAGAACACCGTCCGACACCTGTAATACCCGGTCTGCGGTCTGTGCGATACTGCGGTTGTGGGTAATCATAATAATGGTCTGCTCATACTTCTTTGACGCTTCTTTTAGCAGGGTGATAACTTCGCTACTGTTCTGCGTATCAAGGTTTCCTGTCGGCTCGTCGGCAAGAATTAAGGACGGACGTGTAATAAGGGCGCGTCCGATTGCCACGCGCTGCTGTTGACCGCCAGACAACTGGCTCGGCAAGTGGTTACGCCGTTCTTTCAGATTAAGAACCGTAAGCAGTTCTTCCAGATACTTCTTATCGGGTTTCTGATAATCGAGCAGCACCGGGAAAATGATATTCTGCTCAACGGTCAGTTCTGGAATTAAGTTGAATGCCTGAAAGATAAAGCCGATGTTCCTGCGCCGGAACACGGTCAACTTTCGGTCGTTCATGGAAAAAATGTCCTTGCCATCAATCAGCACCTTGCCGGAAGTCGGCGTGTCCAACGCGCCGATCATGTTCAGCAGCGTACTTTTACCGGAACCGGATTCCCCGACGATTGCCACATACTCGCCCTTTGGAACAGAAAAGCTGACATTCTTTAATGCCTTGACAGCGGTTTCTCCGCTGCCATAGGTCTTACTGATATTTTTGACTTCTAATAAGTTCATAGTGCAAACACCTCTTTCTGAATGATTTTGCGATATAGACAAGCTGTCTTTGTTTGTCCTGCCTATGTTTGAAAGGATAGCACCTGAATATTACTGTAAGCCTACAGCCAGCCTACAATTTTGTAGGAATCAGAAAATTCATTGTGAAAGTTGTCCCGATACCTAATTCGCTGTCAACCTCAATGGTGCCGTTATGTGCTTCAACGATTGCCTTTGCCAGAGGTAAGCCCAGTCCAATCCCTTGCTTGTCCTTGGAAAAACGGCTGCGATAAAACCGCTTAAAGATGTGATGTATATCCTCCGGGTGGATGCCGCATCCATTATCCTTTATCACAATTTGGACACCAGACGGCAATTCCTTCCACGCAACACGAATCGTTGCACCACTTTCTGTATGGTCAAACGCATTTTTCACAATATTGTCGATTGCCTCATTCAACCAATCACGATCACAAAAAAGAGAAAGATGATCCGAGCCAGACAGAATGATTTCTTTCTTTTCCTGTCTGGCTCTATATGCAAAATGCAGTTCAATATCCCGCATCATATCTGCCACATTTTCTGCGGTCTTTTCCAAGACAATGGCTCCGGCATCCAATCTTGTAATCTTGAGCAGACTTTGTACCAGTGTTTCGATACGGTCAAGTTCCTGCTCAGACAAATCCGCAAATTCTTTTACGGAGGACACTTCTATATCCTCGTCTTGAAGGAGTCCGTTATAAATATTGAGTGCTGCCAGCGGTGTTTTCAGTTGATGGGAAATATCAGAAATCATATTTTTCAAAAATTCCTTTTCCCGCAGTTCATTATCTGCATGAGCGTTTAAGACAGCCGCCAGAGAATTGACAGAATGGAATAGCCGATATAATTCGCCCTCGTAATCACATTCAATACGGGCATTACGATTCCCATCAAGATACGCATTGATCTGCGATACTGCCTGCTCCATAATCTGATTTTGTTTTCTGAAATAAGAACAGCATACTGCCAATATGGATGTTCCAGCCAATACGGAAACAAGCAATAAAAACAGCGAAAACTGCTGATAGCGCAACCATAAAAAACCTTGTATCAGCAGAAGGGAGACTACCCAAATAACGGATACGGAAAGAAATAATTTTTTTATTTCTTTGTTTGCAAATATTTTCATAGGCCACCTCACTTGATCACATTCCATTTGTAGCCCATGCCCCGAACTGTCAGGAGCATTTGCGGTTCGCTTGGATTATCCTCGATCTTCATACGCAGCCGACGCATGTAAACCGTAAGGGTGCTGCTGTCAATATAATTTCCATCACAATCCCACAGCTTATCTAAGATTTGTGCTTTCGTCAGTACCATGTTCGGGTTTCGCATAAACAGACACAGCAGCTTATATTCTGCGGCAGTCAGATCCAATAGCTCTCCATTCTTAAATGCCTGCCCTTGCAGCAAAAGCACTTTCATTCCGTTGGATTCCAGCCAGGTATCCGTGGAACTGAAATCTTTTGCCCGACGAAGCAGTGCATTTACTCTGGATACCAACACTCCCAGCTTGAACGGCTTTGTGATATAGTCATCACCACCAATGTCCAATCCCATGATAATGTCCACTTCTTCATCTGCCGCCGTCAAAAAAATGATGGGGACTTTGGAAACTTGCCGCACCTTTTTGCAAAATTCAAATCCGGTGCCATCCGGCAGGGATACATCAAGCACCAGCAAATCATATTTTCCATCCACCCACAAACTATCTGCTTCTTTGAGGGTTCTGGCAACAACTAATTCAAATCCTTGTTTTTTGAACGCAAAAGAAAGCCCATTGATTAAACTTAAATCATCTTCAAGCAGTAATATGTTACTCATGTTTTTGCTCCTTTCCCTGTTTTGTCCGACCGTCAATCGGTTTCTCCGCATTTTTGGGAATCAACCAGATTGTAGCCATCTTCACAGCACCGGGGATCCGCCCAGCAGCACACAAATAATTTATCTGGCGAGGCGTAACATTCCACTTCTGGCTTGCCTCTTTTAATGTCATATAGTCCATTTTGCACCTCCTGAAAATATTATATTTCGTCTGCTCGAAGAATACAAGGATGCAAATATGAATTATAAAATGTATGCTGTGCGGATATCACATCATTCCATGCACAAACTATGAAATATAAAATGTATGTGGGTGATGTTGAATGGCAAAAGTTAAAGACTGCCCTGGCTTTGAAACCTTCGGTGCAGATGTAAAGGAAGCACGGAAGGCGAAGAACCTTGCACGAAAAGATTTAGCCGAAAAGGTGAACATTGATACCAGGTATCTTGCCAACATTGAAAACGAGGGCACGATCCCCAGCCTGCCGGTCATCATACAGCTTGTAAAAATCTGCGGTTTGCCAATGGAGAGATATTTCAATCCAGAGGTCATGCGAGAGGAAAGCGAGCTGCGCCAGCGGATCGGACAGAAGTTAAAGCTCTGCCCGGAACAGTATTTACCGATCATTGAGGGAGCTATTGACGGTGCAATCAAATTGAACGAAACGGAGGGCGTTTGACACCCTCCGTTTTCCTATGCCTATTTATTCTGCAAACACTTCTCTCGCAACTCTTGACACCGTGCATCCAGCTCTTGAATCTCCTTTTCGTTCAAATCACGTTCGCCATCTGTAATTTGTTCTTCCACATAGCTGGAATAGGCATCTATCAGTGCGTCCAGCATGACCTCTGGCGTGTCCAGCAGAAGGACGCTGTACCATTCCTCACGGTTCGGCTCCCATCCCAGCAACGTATAGCCGTGGCTGGTAGATACGACTTCATATAGCGGGTCTTGCCGGAGAATATCGTCAAAGACCTGCAAAATCCGATCAAAGCTCAGCATCTTATTCGCCATCCTCACCGAAAATCAATTCAGACAATATCGTTTCCTCAGCCTGTGCTTTCAATGTGTTCATCAAGCCTACCCATCGCATTTGATCTGCGGCTTTTAACGCTTCATCCACGCCTGCGGCTTCCATCAACTGTGGCATGAGCGTGTCCATGCGCTCGTTTGCAGCCTTGTCAATCTCCAACAGGTGCGGATATAATCGTCCTGTTAAAATCAGGTTGTTATAGAGAATAGGACGGTGCTTTTCCAAATATCGTTTTCGCATACGCCCATATTTTCCAATAGGCGTTCCAGCCTGTTCAGATAACTTCAAATCCGGAATATAGTAATCCCCGCAACGGGAATAAGTCAACCCTTTCATACGTTTACTCCTCTCCTTATACGGCTGCATGGGCCTGCACTGGTGCTTTCTGCGGCACCTGTTGCGGCAGCTGCCCAACCGGAATAAACACGCCGTTGGATATATCTTCCTCGCGGATCGCCGCTTTTGCAGCTTCTATTTGGGCTTTACGCTTGGCGTTGTACCGTTTTTCCCACGCCTTTTGCGCACCGCTCGCTTTTCGGCGCAGATAGTTTTGATGAAGCTTGTCCTTGCGTTCTTCACGTTTCCGCAATTCTTCCTGTTCTTCCGGCGTCAACGTCACTTCTCCGAAGTGGGGCGGCATATATTTTCCGACAAAGTTAAAGTAAATCTCGACCTCCTGCGTAGTGTCCTGACTGCCTTTTCGGGCGCGTTCGTGGACAAGGATTTTCTCTACAAACTCATTGAGCATGGTCGTTGTCAGCGTATCAAAGTTTTCATATTTGTCGATCAGCGCGATAAATCTCTCGGCAGATTTACGGTTCTGCTCATAGCCGCTGACCGCCTTTTCCAACTGTACAATCTCACATTCCAGTTCGTTTTGCTCCTTGGCGTATTGAGCGTCAAGGGCGGCATAGCGGGCATCCGACAGTTTGCCCAGCACATGATCTTCATAGATTTTGCAGATCAGCTTTTCCAGCTCTCCGGCGCGTTTCTGCGCCACAGTCAGCCTTTTTTTCTTCTTGGATATATCGCTTGCCTCCTGTGCAGTCTGCGCATCCTGAACGGTCTGGACAAACTCGGCACGGTTGTTCTTGGAATAGTCCGCGATCGCCCGAAGGGTATCGGCAATCAGAGTAAGCACCGCTTCGGCGCGGATTCGATGTTGCGTGGCACAAAGTGTCCCAATAGGATATTTTCCGTACTGGCTGCAAGTATACTGCGGAATACGCTTGCCGTTACAGGTACGGTGGACATACATCTTGCCACCGCAGTCGGCGCAGTACATCAGCCCGGTCAGCGGGTGCGCCTCGCCCCAGCCGTCCGGGTAGCGTTTTACATTCGCCCGGATGCGCTGCACATTGTCAAAAGTCTCTTGGTCGATAATGGCTTCGTGGGTGTTTTCAAAGATCGTCCACTCGCTCTCTGGAACATAGTGGCTTTTCTTGTCCTTGAAATGCTTGCGGGTTTTGAAATTGATAGTATGCCCTAAGTATTCGCGCTTCTTCAAGATATTGACGATTGTGGAAGAACCCCAGCCGTAAATATCCTTAACGCTTTTCCCTCTGTTTACACCCTCGCCATGACGGGCGAGGTGAATAGAGGGGATTTCCACTTTCTGCTGCTGCAAAATCTGTGAAATCTGATAAGGGCCGTAACCCGCCATCGTGAGCGCGAAGATTCGTCGCACGACTTCTGCGGCTTCCCCATCAACCAGCCAATGCGTCCGGCTTTCATCCCAAAGGTAACCATAAAGGACAGTGCCGGTCAAATGCTTACCGCTCATGCCTTTAGCCTTGAATACGGATTTGATTTTCTTGCTGGTGTCCCGCGCATAATACTCATTCATAATGTTGCGGAAAGGGGTGAAATCATCATCACCTCTGATGCTGTCCACACCATCGTTAATAGCGATTAGGCGAACGCCTTTCACGCGCAGAATCTCCATAATCTGCCCAACCTTGAGATAGTCGCGTCCCAATCGGCTCATATCCTTGATGATAATCGCTTCTACATGATCGGCTTCAACCTCCTTCATCATAGCGTTAAAACCGGGACGGTCAAAGCAGGTGCCGGAAATTCCATCATCGGTGAAGTGCGTAGGGTTGGGAAAACCATTCTGGCGCGCGTAGTCCTCCAACATCTGCTTTTGGTTGGATATGGAGTTGCTTTCGCCTTGCAGCTCGTCGTCACGAGAAAGCCGCTCATAGAGGGGTGTGATTTTCGTTTTCAGCATATCGTTGTCCTCCTTTACGAAAAATGCTCTAAGTGCCTTCACTAATCATGAGAAAATCTCGTGATTAAGAGGGTACTTAGAGCATACAACTCCCGCCGCCAGCTTATATTTCTTATACTGCCGCACAGCAAAGTGTTCCGGTTCGCGTTCTTCCAGTGCTTCAAACATCAGATCGACGGGATTCTTGAAATCTTCGTCGTCCTCCCTAACCTCCATCGCGTTAATCATGCTGACCAGCATCGCAAAGTTTCGATCTTCTTCCGGAACAACGCCATACAAATAGCCGATCAGGGCGGTATAGAGCAGCGTTTCCGCCTATTAATGATAGGTAAGGCTTTGAAATAATCTCCGCCTTTTCCCCCATTCCGCACCGGACATGCGAGTTTCCCCGCATCCGGCGTTCCATCGGTCGTTTTGTTGGGCATTTAATCAATCACCAATAGAAAGTTACTTAAATTGCCGCCAGTTTTGCGGCAGCACGCAGATCATTGATTTTCGTCAGTTGCTTTTTTGTTACGGCTAGAGATTTGCAGTTCTTTTTGAGAAGTTGTTCATCTTTGCTAACCAACAACGGAAGATACCTTCGGTGAAACAGTAACAGATTTTTATACTGCTCGTAACCACCTAATTCTTTTGGAACTTTCATATAGCATACAACATCATCTGGTTTTATAAATTCTTCCCCACTAATGGCACATTTGCATTTCTGGGCAGACAACAGTGATAGTCTGCAATCTGCATATTCCATGCTGTGACCATCAGGCAAAGTTTTACGCAACGCCGTGAATAATGCCATATTCAGTTCCAAATTTTCGTGTATCTTCTTTCTTCCAGACGGGGAATAGCAGCATACAGCCGAACTGATACCGATAGCAGGTTTATATTTGACGAAGGCGATCGGATAAATCGGACGGTTTATGCCGGATACATATCTTATCATTTTCGACTTGCCGTATCGTTCCTTTTCGCTTTCTGTCATCACGCCGCCCTCGCGTATCAGTTGACCTCCGCTTTCCGTTTTCAGTCGGTTCGTCAAAACGGTCATGATTTTGCGGTGTACTCTGCGGCAGTCCAGACTAATGCAAGTTGCAATCCTGTAATAATTCTGTATGCCGAGCACCATTTCATCGAACAAACCAATTTCGTCCGTCTGTGTTCTTCCTTCTGCCGGTTTCGCAATGCGTTTTGCTTGCTCAAGCAGCTTGACTTCCTCCAGTTGCAGCTTTTTGTCACAAATATGGGATTTAACAACATACTTTTCGCCTTTGCGGTACACCTTGATTTTGAAACCAAGAAACTCCGAATAACGCTTACGAACATTGACAATGCGTGTTTTCTCTGGGGAAACTTCCAAGTGTAACCGCTCAGTAATCCACTTCGTTACCGCAACCATTGTTTTTTCTGCATCCTCACGGTTGCGGCAGAAAATACGAAAATCATCTGCGTAACGCACGATAAACATTTCTTTGAGATTTGTTTTTCGCATTTTGCAGTAGCCCTTGCTTTTATCAAAGACTTCGGATGTGCGGATCATACGTCGTGTTCCATAGCGGTTAGCCAAAGGATGCTCCACCCACTGACTGTCTATCCAATGGTCGAGTTCATTCAGTACAACATTTGCCAGCAGCGGTGAAATGATACCGCCTTGCGGCGTTCCTTTTTCGGGATAGACCGTACTGCCATCCGGCATACGAATAGGCGCTTTCAGAATCCGTTTTATAACGAACAAAAGCTGCTTATCCTGTATGCCAAGAGACCAGAGTTGACGCATCAGTTTGCCGTGGTCTACATTATCGAAGAATCCCTTGATGTCAAATTCCAGCACATAGTGCAGATGTGCCCGTTGCAGCAACGAATATGCGCGAGAAATTGCGTGTTCTACCGACCGATTAGGTCGAAAGCCATAGCTGTTATTGCTAAACTTGGCTTCGCAAATCGGCTCCAATATTTGCTTGATACACTGCTGAATCAACCTGTCCCAGATGCACGGGATTCCCAACGGTCTTGTTTTACCATTAGGCTTGGGAATCTCCTTTCGTCGCACTGGTTTGGGGCGATAGCCGTGTTCGCTGCCTGTAACAATTTTCCTGACTTTATGGATAACTTCGGGCGGCGTCAGCTTGCCGATGTCACCCATGTTTTGCTTGTCCGTGCCTGCGGTGTAACTGCCTGTGTTCGTCTTGACATTTCTGTACGCCAGCATGATGTTATCCGAAGATAAAATCTTCTCCATCAAATTGGGGAAAACGTTTCCGGCCTTGCTTTGTGCATACAGTTCATCAAATGTCTGCTGCATCCCATAATACTCGGCATGCCGCATAGCATCCATACACAGGCTTTTCTTCCTTTCTGTTGGCATAAGGCATCACCTCCCGATTAGAAAGTGACCCTGTTGGTCTTACTCGAATCCTTATGATTGGATTGAATAATGCCCAATTCCAACGATTCGACTTGTGACCATCCCTCCATTCCCATTACAGGAACTTCAACGGTTCGATCACTACTTTTCAGCAGCAGTTCATCTGCTTATTGTTCTTCGCCAGATTCTTCCTCGCGCAATCTGCTGCCTTTCCTCGTTCCGGTAATTCTATCTGTGCATGTATACCCTTAGGTCTCCACTATGAGCCTGCCGGCTTGGCTGTGCCTGTAACACAGCATGGTCGTTCGTAGGGACAATTTCTACTAGACCACACCGACTGCGCTTAAACGCACCCTTGCATTTCTGCAAGGTCTTCTTATAGACCCGTACGTTCGCGGATTCGTCAGCTCACCCGCTACAGTGAGCCATTCTAACCATAGATATTTTGTAGAACCTTGACCTATAGGCAACACAATCTGCCGCCAGATTGCTTTCGACCACATATTTGTGGTTACGGCTGCTCTTGGTCGTTGTCGCGGGGCTTCATACACCAGCCATTACAGCCAATGCATGCCCGCCAAGGTCAGGCGTTTCCGGGCGTTACCCCTTCATTCCACCTGTTGAATTACCAGTTGTCCAAACAACGGATACCCGTTGTTTGTCCGTTGACTTCTTACCGTCAACGAACGAGTCGCACTGTCCCAAAATGGATCGCCGCCTTTACCCTCGCCGCGCGTGTTGGCAATCAGGCAGTTTACCAGCTTGAGGATGTCTTTTTCACTGCGAATATACGCCAGCGGATTATAGTGCATGCTCTTGGCAAAATTGATCGTGTTCATCACCTTAATGCGGTAGCCGAAATGCCGCAGCATCCTGCCGCTCTCGACGATCAGACTGCCTTTCGGGTCGGTCACAACGAACGAGCAGGGGTATTTCTCCGACACACATTGCATGAGATTTGGTTTGACGAAGAATCTCGTCTTGCCGCTGCCAGAACCGCCGACCACCAGCACGTTTTTGTTCCGCGCCGTTCGAGGGTCTTTGGGGCGGCTGTTCATCGTCAGCCGCTCGGTCTGCGTCAGGATGATGTTGTTGGCAAATACGAGATCGACATAAGGCTCGATGTCCTTCGCCGTCCCCCAGCGCGCCGAACCGTACTCGACATTGTGCCGAAACTTCTTTGCGTTTCTGCCCTTCACATAAACCGCCGCATAAAATGCCGCCGCTATCGCCATGCCTGCCAGCACATCCTGCGGATGAAAACTCGGCAGCGGCGACGCGAGCGCCTGCATGAAGCCGTCGCCCCAATGCAGAAACTTCTCGGCAAACGCCGTTCCCCCCGCCAGCCGCCACGCCTGACCGATTTTCGTTCCGTACAACACAATGCAGACATATGGCATCGTGCGCAGCACAATCTTTTTGATGTTCATCGGCTCTGCTCCCGCTGCTTCTTATGCGTGATGATCTGCTCAATCGGCGCGCGCAGTTTCTCCCGCAGCTTGGAATGTTCTTTTCCGCGCATTTTCTGGCCGGTGTATTCGGACAGCGCCGCATTAAGCGCGTCCGCATCCCGTGCCTTGAAGAATATCAGGAACCTGGGCGCATCGCCCTTCACCTTCTTCACCGCATAATCCACGCCGTATTTGCGCGCCACGCGCTCAAAGGCTTTAATATCCTCGCCGCTCAGTTCCACGTTGCTCACGCCCTGATTCTGCCCGACCAGCTTTTTGACCGACTGCCTGCCCACATAGCGCACCCCCGTCTGCGCGTCGTGCTTCTTCTCCTTCTTGTGTGCCACATACTTGGCGATTGCCGCGCGAAACAAACGTGCAGTCATCTTCGCCGCGTTGACCGTCAGGGTCAGGCTTTTCTGCTCGACCTCCTCCTGCAAGGTTCATCCCCTCCTTACTGATCCCGCCTGCGGATGATTTCGGCAAACATCAACACCGCGCCAAGCGCCATCGAAAGCAGCCCGTACAGCATCATCGGCGTAACGGGGACATCCACGCCCGTCTGAATCTCGTCCCTGGGGCGTTCCTCATCCGGGAAATTGACAAGCCTGAACAGCTCATCCGGCGCGATATAGTTTTCGTCGATCACCACGCGGATGGTTTCCTCCGTCAGGCGATAACCAGCCTGCGTTTCGATTTCGCGGATGATGTACACGCCGGGCTTGAGGTCGTCCGCATGGACAATGCCATCCTCGCCGGACGCCAGCTCTCGCAGCACATTTCCATCCTCATCTTCCAGCGCAAACTTCACGCCCTCCATCGGGCATCCGTCCTCATCCACCTTGACGAACTCGTAATGGTTCGGAATATCCGTAAACAGCAGCGTGTTCGGCGCCTTCCAGTCCTCGTCCACATGAATCAACACATCCTCCATGCGGTTAAAGCCTTCCGGTGCGACGGTTTCGCGGATAATCCAGTCGCCGTAACCAAAACCCGTCAGATAGAACTCGCCCTTTTCGTCGCTTGCCGCCACATCCACGATTTCACCCGTATCGGCGTTGATCAGGCTGAACGCTGCGCCCGTCAGCGCCTGCCCCGCCGTATCGACCTTCAAGCCGCGAATCTTCTGACGCTCGTTGATGACGGTCGCAATCGGCTCTTTCGGGTTGACGAACGTGCCATCCACCGTGAGCCTGATTTCCGTATCCGCCTTGAGATAGCCGGGGAGCGCCTGCGTTTCAACGAGCGTATACGTTCCGAACGGCACTTTTTCAAACGTCGCCATCCCCTTTGCGTCTGTTTTGGCGGTCATCATCAGCATCCCATCCGCCTTTTTCAGACCGAACATCACGCCCGCAAGCGGTTTGCCGTTTTCATCCACCTTGTGCAGCGAAAAGCGCGTGTAGTCGTCGCGAATCGTCGTGTCGCCCGTGACGTTTCCATCCGCATCGACGGTAAACCGCATCTCCGCTTCATTCAGCGCATAGCCGTCCGGGGCATACGTCTCTTTGAACGTGTACGTTCCCGGCGCGACGGGAATCTGCGGAATCTGTCCGTTCGCGTCGGTCGTTTCGCGATACATCACGTTGCCCTGTTCGTCTTTGACCTCGATGGTCGCGCCCGGCAGCGTCTTTTGCCCGGTGATGTCCGTCTTGGTCAGCGTCACGCGGGTATAAATCAGCTCGTCATGCACGGGTTCGGGCAAGCTCACGCGAATCACGCCGCCGCTCTGTGCTTGCGGCTCAAGCGTCACGGCAAACTTCGCCGGGTTGAGCGTCCAGCCGTCCGGCGCGGACAGCTCTTTGACGTAATACGCGCCATGCGGGAAGTTTCCGACAAACGCCAGCCTGCCCGCCGCATCCGTCGCGCCCGTCGCCACAAGCGTATCCGCCGTCAGCGTCACGTCGCCGACGCGCAGTTCTTCATCGGCAAACAAGCCGAACACAAAGCCCTCGCCGGGGATATTCACAAGCGCCTGCCGCACATGATCGCCTTCCATGATGATTTCCAGATCCTCCTTTTCCTTCTCCAGCATGATTTCCGCGGACAGGTAGCCGTTGCCCAGCGTCACGTTCGTTTCGACCACCGCCGTGTGGTCGCTTTCATAGCGCAGCTCGACCTCATGCGGCGCACTGTCCAGCAGGTATCCTTCCGGCGCGCTCACCTCGACCAGCTCATACCGCCCCAGCGGAAGCTCCTTCGACGCATCCTTTCCCGCTTCTGTCGTCGTGATCGTGTCCGCCACGTCGCCCGCATGAAACCAGACCGTCCCGTCTTTTCCGATGATATCCTCCGCCGCACGCAGCTCAAAGACCGCGCCCGCAAGATACCCTTCCTCATACACGGGCTGATGCACAACATGGCCGTAAGCGTCCGTCTGCTCTGCCAGACGCACAAGCCGCAAGCCCTTCTTTTCGACCATCGCCCTGCCCATGACGGGTTCATTCGGGATTTCGATGTCCAGCGTATACGCTTCGCCGGGCGCGCCGCCCGTTTCGCCCACGAACACGCCGAGCCGTTCCGTGCGGATGAGGTACCCCTGCGGCGCATGTACTTCTTCAATGAAATACATGCCGCGCGTCACCGTTTCCGGCAGCGTCACCTCGCCGTTTTCATCGGTGTAGAAGGTGTCGATTTCCCTGCGCGTCGGGTAGCTCACCGTCTGCGTCACCACATTGCCGTCGCTGTCCAGCAGCTTGAACGCCGTGTTCGCCAGCCTGACAGTTTTGCCCGTTTTCGCATCCGTCTTGATGAGTTTGAGCCGATAGCGAATCGCCTGATTGTTGATCGTCAGAATCGGCGGGTTGGCAACGTCCTCGTCGCCGCGAATGAGGATTTCTACGGGGCTTTTCAGGGCATGTCCGTCCTTGCCTTTGACCTGCTTCAGAACGTACAAGCCATACGGAAGCAGCTTGGTTTTGGCATAGCCGTACCTGTTGGTCACGAGATAATCCCGCTCAAACGCCC
>ENA-UEPH01002566-UEPH01002566.1-human-gut-metagenome-genome-assembly--contig:-NODE-2566-length-12661-cov-6.915210_pt1 | contig 12661 bp, 9 predicted proteins | sample MGYA00242891_ERZ507898 | MGnify/ENA primary metagenome ERZ507898 (study PRJEB26167, sample SAMN06115411) | human gut metagenome | host: Homo sapiens | place: China:Guizhou | collected 2014-10-15... | reverse complement strand
GCCGTTGGGGGTGGTATTCAACAAGCTATGGATTATGCCCAAATCCTTGACTTGAAATTTGCGTACTCCAGTAATGGCGATGCTTTCTTGGAACATGACTTTATCACGGGGAAAGAAACCGAAATTAAGTTAGAGAACTTCCCGACAGAAGAAGAGCTGTACAATCGTTATCTTGCATCCAAGAACTATGCACCGAATGAACTTAATATTGTAGAAACACCTTTTTATTATGATGCCCATAGCCACGAACCAAGATACTATCAACGCATAGCGGTTGACCGTACCGTGGAAGCCATTGCAAGGGGACAACAGCGTGTACTTGTAGTGATGGCTACAGGTACAGGCAAGACTTTTACGGCATTTCAAATTATTCATAGGCTTCATAAGAGTGGATCTAAAAAAAAGATTCTTTATCTTGCAGACCGTAATATACTCATTGACCAAACGATGGTTCAAGACTTCAAGCCCTTCAAAAAGTTTATGACCAAGATAACTTCTGTTGGAGAAGGTGAAGAAAAGATTGATTCATCATATGAGGTATATATGGCGTTATATCATCAACTGGTCGGAAAAGAAGGTAAGCCAGATCCATTCCTAGAAGTGCAGCCAAACTTCTTTGATTTGATTATTGTTGATGAGTGCCATCGAGGAAGTGCAAAGGATGATTCTGCATGGCGCAAAGTATTGGAGTATTTTAGTTCTGCTACTCAAATTGGTATGACTGCAACCCCAAAAGCAGATGAAGGAGCAAACAATTTGGATTATTTTGGAGAGCCAGTATATACCTATTCCCTACTCCAAGGAATCCAAGATGGTTTTTTGGCCCCTTATCGTGTTACAGCCGACTTTATCAATGTTGATTTGCAAGGATGGACTCCCGAAGAAGGGGAAACAGACTTATTAGGTAAAGAGATTGAGCAGAAACTATATCAAAGACAGAATATAGGTCGTGACCTCGCTATCAAGTTAAGGCGCAAAGTGGTAGCACACAGAATTACTCAAATGTTACAAGACATCGGTCGTATGACAAAAACGATAGTATTCTGTTCTGATATTGAGGAAGCTGCCGAAATGCGAACACTGCTTATCAACATGAATAGTGATTTATGTAAAAAATCTCCTTATTATGTAACACGCATTGTCGGAGAGGACAAAGAAGGGAAAAAGCAGTTGGACAACTTTATCAGTGTTGACGAACCTTATCCGGTCATTGTTACCACTTCCGAACTACTATCTACGGGAGTGGACTGCAAGACTTGTGGCTTAATCGTTATTGATAAAGAAATCGGCTCTATGACGGAATTCAAGCAGATTATCGGGCGTGGTACACGACTTAGAAAAGACAAAGGCAAGTGGCATTTGGAAATCCTAGACTTCCGCAATGCAACAGCAAAATTCAAAGATCCAGCATTTGATGGCAACCCGGAACCACCCAAAGGAGGAGGGAAAAAGCCAAAGCCTTACAAAATCATTGATGCTCCAGAAACTCCAATAGTATCTGAGCATCGTGAGAAATATCTTATCAGCGGTAAGAATATTCGCATTGCCCATGAAATCGTTTCAGTGTTAGGAGAAGATGGTAAGACGATGAGAACGGAAAGTGTTCAGTCGTTTGCTAAAAAGCAATTATTACGCCATTACCAAACTTTGGATGATTTTATCCAAACGTGGACGGAGGCAGAACGCAAACAGGCCATTATGGATGAATTGAAGGAATATGCTATTCTGATAGATGCTGTACGTGAAGCTAATCCGGCATTGAAGGATGCCGACATCTTTGATGTGATATGCCACGTTGCGTTTGACCAACCGCCATTAACAAGGAAAGAGAGAGCAAACAATGTAAAGAAGCGTAATTACTTCGGGAAGTACGAAGGTAAAGCTCGTGAAGTATTGGAGGCTCTTCTTGACAAATATGCAGAGAATGGTATTCTCGACTTTGAAAAGGCGAACATCTTGGAGATACCGCCATTCAATAGCATAGGGAAACCAACAAAAATCATAAAGTTATTTGGCGGTAAGGTTGCTTTTGAGCAAGCCATCAGAGAACTAGAATATCAAATTTATAAATCAGCTTAAAAATGGCAGTAAACAACATCATAAAGCGAATCCAAAATATAATGCGCCAAGACGCTGGTATCAATGGTGACGCACAGAGAATTGAACAAATGACTTGGATGTTTTTCTTGAAAGTCTATGACACTCAGGAAGAAACTTGGGAATACAAAGATGAAAACTACAAGTCTATCATCCCCGAAGATTTGCGTTGGCGTAAATGGGCAGTAGACGAAAAAGACGGTGAAGCATTAACAGGAGAAGCATTGCTCTCTTTTGTCAATGAAAAACTGTTCCCTACTTTAAAGAATCTTCCGATAGACGCCAATACACCAAGAGCCAAAAGCATTGTTCAAGAAACATTTGCTGACTTAAACCAGTATATGAAGAATGGAACGCTTTTGCGTCAAGTGGTCAACATCGTAAATGAAATCGAATTTGACGATGCTGATGACCGCCACACATTTGGAGATATTTATGAGGGAATCTTGAAAGACTTGCAATCAGCAGGCAATGCAGGTGAGTTCTATACTCCACGTGCTTTGACAGACTTTATCGTGATGATGCTTGACCCGAAATTGGGCGAGACCTTTGGTGACTTCACCAGTGGTACAGGCGGCTTCCTTACCTCTGCTCTCAATTATATGAGTAAGAGCGTCAGTTCTGCCGAAGATGGAGAAAAACTGCAAAATGCAGTCGTGGGACAAGAATGGAAACCGCTACCTTATCTTTTGAGTATAACAAATCTGTTACTCCATGATATTGAAGCTCCCAATATAGCTAACTGTGATTCGCTTGGAACAAATATCACTGATTTCAAGGAAAGCGATAAAGTGGATGTTATCGGTATGAATCCTCCGTATGGTGGTAGCACAGAAGATAGTGTAAAAAGCAATTTTCCGGTGCAGTACCGTTCAAGTGAAACAGCGGATTTGTTTATAGCCCTTATCATGTACCGCCTCAAAGCTAGTGGTAGATGCGGTGTGATTATCCCAGATGGTTTCTTGTTTGGTACGGATGGAGCAAAATTTGCACTTAAAGAAAATTTACTCCGCAAGTTCAATCTGCATACCATCATCCGTTTACCGGGTTCGATATTCTCCCCATATACCTCTATTGCAACCAACATTCTTTTCTTTAATAATGAAGAAGCAGAGGGCTGCGAAGAAGGATTCAAGACCAAAGAGACATGGTTCTATCGCTTGGATATGCCGGAAGGCTACAAGCACTTCTCAAAGACCAAACCAATGAAGGTGGAGCATACCCTACCTATTCAGGAATGGTGGAAAGACAGGAAAGAAATTATCAATGATGAAGTGGGAGAAAAGAGCCGTGTGTTCACTGCCCAACAGTTGATTGATTTGGATTGCAACTTCGACCAGTGCAAGTTCCCGAAAGAGGAAGAAGAAATACTCCCTCCGGCAGAACTGCTCAAACAGTATTTTGAGAAACGTGCTGCACTCGACCATGAAATAGACAAAACCCTTTCTGAGATTCAAAAAATTCTCGGCATAGACATAAAATCGTGTAACTGATAATAGTGAAGTGATATGAAAGATTTGACCATCTCAAACATAGAACGGCAGAATGTACTTAACAATCGTTTTGCGGTCAGTAAAGTACAAGAGCATCTTGATATAGAAGGAATGCTCTTTGAGGGAGAATACCGCTTTACAAAAAAAATGGTTGCCGACTTTTATCAAGTTGACACATCTACAATAGATCGTTACCTGCAATCAAATTCTGATGAGCTGAAACATAATGGATATATTTTATGTAAGGGTAAACAATTGAAAGAGTTTAAGTTAGAATTTGCTCACCTTATTAATGAGGCGAGCAAAACAACGCAACTCGGATTATTTAATTTCCGCTCTTTCTTGAATATAGGTATGCTGCTTACAGAGAGCGAGAAAGCTAAAAAAGTCCGTAGCCTTATCTTGGATTTTGTGATTACTACCATCAATGAAAAGACAGGTGGAGGAACAAAATATATTAATCGTAGAGATGTGAATTATCTTCCTGCCGCAATCACAGAAGAAAACTATCGGAAAAATCTTACTTCTGCCATCAATCAATATGTGGATGGGCATCCTACATACAAATATTCTCAGATTACAGATTTTATCTACAAAGCTGTATTCAAAGAGAATGCTAAAGAATACCGAGAAGTATTAAAGTTGGATTCAAAAGACAATGTTCGACACACGTTGTATTCAGAGGTTCTATTGGTTATCTCTTCTTTTGAAAACGGAGTGGGTGCTGCTATCAGTGAACGATTCAAGGAAAATGGCGGCAGAAAACTTACCATTGACGAGGTAGAGCGCATTGTGAATGAACTTGCCGAACATCCCATGCAGAAACCTTATCTAAATGACGCCAGAACAAAAATGGCTTCAAGAGATTTCAGCTTTCGGGATGCGTATCATGGTAATATAGCAGATTATCTGCAAGCTGTTACTCCAGAAGAGTTTGAACGATTCATCGGCGACCAGTCTATTGATTTTGACCGTATCTTAGCGGACAATAAAGATGTGCTTAAACGCTTAAAACAAGCAGAGGATGAGTAAGGGAATTATTTACATAGATTACGATGAAGCCCTAAACATCTATGGCAAAATGATTGATGCCAGTGATGGTGGCTTTGAAGGAGTGCGTGATGAAGGCGGTATTCGTGCTACATTGGATTTTGTGCAAAACGATTTATACTATCCTACCTTTGCCGACAAACTGACCTATTTGATGTATAGATTTTGTTCCGGGCACTTCTTCAATGATGGGAACAAGCGTATTGCACTGACTTTGGGTGCGTACTTCTTACACAAAAATAATTACTATTGGCACGCTTGTATCTGTATGCGTACATTGGAATCTATCATTTATCACGTGGCAGCATCGAACATCGACCAAGATTTGCTGCTACGCATCGTCAATAGCTTTTTGACCAGTAAAGATTATGACGAAGAACTGAAAATAGATATTGCCAATGCCATGAGCAAAGGAGAATTAGGAATACAAGGCGAAGATTACGAATAAATGAATATAATTATGGCAAATGTACTTGAAATCATAAAAAACGAAATTACGCAAGATTATTATAAAAATAATTTTCCAAATGATGGTCAACGTTTCGTTGCGTGGTATATGCGGAATATACATCTTCTGGATCAAAGACAAGCTAAAGATGCCATCACAGACGGAGCCAATGATAAACAAATTGATGCCGTATACATTGATGAAGACGAGCAAAAAATATATATTGTACAAGGGAAATACTACCTTGGTGAATCTGTTGATGCAACTCCTGTGAGAGAAGTTATATCTGCTTGGAGCCAGTTTAGTAACTTAGCTCAATTACAGGAAAATGCTAATTCTAAATTAAAGACTAAAATATCAGAAATAGCAACAGCATTAGAAGATGACTCTTACTGCGTATGTTTTGAATTAATAACAACATCTATCTTTACGGATGCGGCTATGGATGATATACATTCATTCCAAACCAAATTATCAGAGGAAGATGATGCTGAATTGAATTATAGTACACAATTCTCCGTAGTTGATAAACAAGGTTTGGAAGATGCTTATAGTTGTGTTATTGAACAAACGAATCCAACTTTAAACCATACTATCAAGCTTGAAGCTGGTAAATATATGACGACAGAATTAGGGGCGACAAGCGTAATAGTTGCAGCCATGCCTCTGAAAGAATGTATAAAACTCCCTGGCATTAAAGATGGATCTTTGTTCCAGAAAAATGTACGACAGAGTTTAGGCATTAACAATACCGTAAATAAAAAGATCAAGAAAACCATAAACGATCCGAATAAATGTGGTGACTTCTTCTTTTTTCATAATGGAATCACTGCCATTTGTAACAAAATTGAAGAATGTGGCAATGGTGAGTTTAAACTTTATGGATTGAATGTTGTAAATGGATGTCAATCATTGAATACTATTTTAAGTTGTAGTGAGAATGTACGAAAGCGTGATGATGCTTATGTTCTATTCAGATTTTATGAAATTCCACAAAGAGACAGGGCTGATTCTATTAGCATTAACACAAACACGCAAAGTGCTGTAAAGGCAAGAGATTTACGCAGTAACAGTAAGCAGATATTGAAACTCAAAAAGGCATACGAAGCAAAATATTCTAATGGATTCTTTGCAACCAAAAGAGGTGAAATTATTCCAGCCGACAAGGACAAACAGTACTGCATAGAGTTATCATATTTAGGAAAGAATCTTACAGCTTGGTACATGCAAAGACCTAATTTATCTTATGGTGAAACTAAGATTTTTGACAAGTATTTCAATACATTGTTCAAGAACGACTATTTGCCTGAAGATGCTTATGCTCTATCGTTTTGGATGAGAAAAATAATGGATGCATGGACTCAGGAAAACCCATTAGGACTGGAAGAGGAACTACTAACAATGAAGGCTTATGCTCCATACCATCTTCTTTTTGCCATATCAATGGTTTTTGCTAAATGTAACAATCAAACAAATGTACCATCACCGAGTGAGTGCTTAAAAGTTGCTTCTGAAAACAAGTACTTCGAGAAGAATGGAAATACGGAAATGAATATTACTGACGAGATTCCATTTGAAATACCTGATAGCTGGAGTTGGGTAAGACTTAACGATATATGTTCTTATATCCAAAGAGGGAAGTCACCTAAATACTCTCTGATAAAGAAATACCCTGTTGTAGCGCAAAAGTGTAATCAATGGAGTGGTTTCTCAATAGATAAAGCCCAATTCATAGATCCAGATACTTTATCATCGTATGGTGAAGAACGTATTTTACAGGACGGAGATTTAATGTGGAACTCTACAGGATTGGGAACATTAGGACGAATGGCAATTTATTGTAGTACCTTAAACCCGTATGAATTGGCTGTGACAGATAGTCATGTTACTGTTATAAGAGCAATGAAAAAGTTTGTTCTGCCACAATACCTTTATTACTATTTCACAAGCAATACGGTACAATCTGTAATAGAAGATAAATCGGATGGTAGTACAAAACAAAAGGAGCTTGCAACTGCTACAGTAAAAACTTATCTAGTTCCGATTCCACCTCTGATGGAGCAAAGCCGAATTATCTCAAAGATTGAGCAATTAGCAAGTATTATGAGAGGATAAATGCGCAAACCGTTGAGATTGAGCTTCCTTTTGAATATCCTAACATTTGGTCTGTGCTACGTTTGAAAGACATATGCCAACTGATAGACGGTGAAAAAAGAAACGGAAAGGGCATCTGTCTGGATGCAAAATACCTACGTGGTAAATCATCTGCTACCATTGTAGAGAAAGGAAAATTTGTCTATGCCGGAGATAACATCATTCTTGTAGATGGTGAAAATTCAGGTGAAGTTTTCACTGTTCCGCAAGATGGGTATATGGGGAGTACATTCAAACAGTTATGGCTTTCTTCGGCTATATGGAAACCATATATTTTGGCTTTCATTCTGTTCTATAAAGAGGATTTGAGAAATTCAAAAAGAGGTGCGGCTATTCCGCACCTCAATAAAGAGTTATTCTACAATCTGCCTATTGGTATTCCACCTTATCAAGAACAGCAGCGTATTGCAGAACGGATAAATGAACTATCGCAGTTGCTCAAATAGTTTTTCTATTTGAGCAACAATGCGTTGTTGTTCTTTAATCGGAGGTAATGGTATTAATATTTCTTTTACTTTTGCTATACTTACACCACCTATAATGCCCGTTTTATTTAGGTTAAATAGTTCAAAGAACGATGGTGACTGTAGATAATAGTACATGTATTTCCCGATTCCAACAAATGGTGAGAAACAACATAACTTATTCCCAAAACATACATCTTGATTCAGTATTGCAATTTTTCTTCCGGCACTTCCACCTTCAATACACATCAATATTGAGTTATTGGGAGCAAGTCTAAAATCAGGTTCATATTGTTTCGGAATCGCAATGCCATTATCGTAAATAATCCGATTATTAAAATCAACATCCTTAGTTCCAATATAATAACGTCCTATAACATCTGTAAATTTTGATTTCTTTTCAGTTTCACTAATACTGTTGCCAGTGTAAATGTTTGCAATATGAGAAAGTCTTGTCCATACCCAATTCTTGGGAGTTTCAAAAGGTATCTGTTCTGTTATATCCAAGCACTTTTTACCTACCTGCTCATAATACTTGTTATCGTCACCTTTATAGATAACAGAATCAGACAGGACAGACTTCCTTAACTTACCCTCTTTTACGAGCTTTTGTTTCTCCTGCCGTATCTGCTCAAGTAATTCTCGTGCAGTTCCTTCTTCCGAAATCTGAGGGACGAGTTTACCCTGTATTGCTTCTTGAAGAATTGTTTTCTTTAGCCTTTCGCCAATAGTTGAATTCAGAGAATTCAATTCGCTTTGAAATTTATCATAATTATCTACGATTGGCAAGACTTCCTGTAATTTATCGCATATCCTATCTTGTTCCTTACGTGGTGGTATCGGAAGAAGTTTCGATTTTACATAATCGGATAAAACTCGTTGTTGTCCTGCAGTACCCTTGTATTTTGCTTCTTTGATAAAGAAGTCTGATTTAAGGATATATAGAAGATACCATCGAGCAAATGTATCAGCATATATCCTGATAACATTTAATTCTGTTGTTGCTGTTGCAATATTGCTTGGAACATCGCCAAGGATAAACGATTTCCTATTTTGGAAGCAGGGAGTAATTTTGGCATAAGCAATATCGCCCTTTTGCATTTTCGTAAAACCAGATTTGACATTCCTCCAATATCGTTTCTCAAAAGTATAAGAACTTCTATAACCTGCATCAATCAAAGCCATTGGCATAAAAGCAACTTCGAAATTATCTTCACAGATAACTTGTGGCGAATGATTGACTATATTCCCAAATCTTGCCCATTCCCACCCCTTTGGAATCTCAAACGGAATCTCCTCATCAATACATTTCACTTCCCCCGTAGCGAGAAACTTCTCATAATAGGAACTCAATGAATTTGTAAATACCATACATTATTAATGATAGTGAATTGTTTAACTAATAATGTATCAGACATGAACATTGAAAATTTTGGAACGTATCTTCGTCAAGGGAATATGGCGGAGAACACGATTGCGGCTTATCTATATGCCGTAAAAGAGTATTATTCCCGACATAAGGAACTGAACAAGCGCAACCTGCTTGTTTATAAGACTTATCTCATTGAAAAATTCAAGCCTAAAACCGTAAATCTACGTATTCAGGCAATGAACAAGTATCTTGACTATATGAATAAATCTCGTTTGAGATTAAAATCCGTCAAGGTACAACAGCGTAGTTATCTGGAAAATGTAATCAGCAATGCCGACTACGCTTTTCTGAAAAACAAACTAAAAAAGGAAGAAAACCAAGAATGGTATTTCGTAGTTCGTTTCCTTGCTGCTACAGGTGCACGAGTCAGTGAACTAATACAAATGAAGGTGGAACACGTGCAGATAGGTTATTTTGACATCTATACCAAAGGTGGCAAGATACGTCGTATCTATATTCCTAAATCACTCCGCAAGGAAGCTACGGAGTGGCTCAATAGCACCAATCGTACAAGCGGTTATCTATTCCTCAATCGCTTTGGCGAGCGTATCACCACCAGAGGTATTGCCCAACAGTTAAAAAACTATGCCACAAAATATGGTTTGAACGAGAAAGTGGTTTATCCTCATTCGTTCCGCCATCGCTTTGCCAAGAATTTCTTGGAGAAGTTCAACGATATTTCTTTACTTGCCGACCTGATGGGGCATGAAAGCATTGAAACCACTCGTATTTATTTGAGGCGTAGCAGTGCCGAGCAACAGGAAATTGTGGATAAGATTATAACTTGGTAAAGGCAATTTATCTGCGTTGCTGTGAGTTTTTCGTCTTCTGTTCTCCCCAAGGGAGTTCAGAGGATGAACCTCCGCTACCAGTTCCGACATGGACTTGCGCCTGACCACCTGCGGCAAGTTCAAAAGCCACTCCAAGTAGGTTGGCTTGTGCTTCATTGACCTGTTCCTGAGGCTCAAACACATCATTTATCAATTCATAGATGGTAGCTTCGTCTTTGGTGAAACTTTCCCATATCGGATTGAGCCAATCAACATGTTTTATAGAGTCGTATTTCTCATTACCTACCTGTGTCCAAATATGCAGACTGGGCTTATTATAATTGGGAATGAAATGGTGGATAAGTTCCGCCCCGGATGACAGACTGTAACGCTGAGGGTTAGCCTTACGGTCGAGCTGGTCAATGCGTAGATTCAACTTTTCTATAACAGAATCCTTTGCTTTGGATTGTCGGCCTGTTTTTTCTGCCATACGTATAGCCTTGTCTATCTCTTTCTGATAGCCGTTCCTTAATTGTTCAATCTCTTCCCTATGTTTTTCTTTCAGTTGAGACTTTTCAGACATTAGGGTTTTAATCTGATTTTTGAGTTTGGCAATCTGCTCATCCCTACTCGCAAGCTCTTTTTTCGCTTTAGCCAAATCCCCCTTGCCGAACCACGAAAGGATTGTGTTTTTCCCCTCTTGTGCTTTTTCAATGTCTGCCTGCAATTTGGCGATGTCTTCCTCATACCGATTTATTTGCTGTTTATAGTATTCTGAATTTGCCAGATGTTTTGCTGTAGAACCGACAATGCCACGCTGCAATCCGAATGGCTTCATGGCTGCTGCATAACTGTTCTGGTATTCGTGCAGTTTGCTACGTCGCATAACATCATCTGCCGATAGGCGTGCCCCGGACTTTGTTGCGTACTTCTTCTCACCCTCACGCTTTTTACGAAGTCGTTCTGTTGTTACAATGGGTACGATTGTGGCATGCAAGTGCGGAGTTTTCTCGTCCATGTGCAATACACAAGAAACAAGATTCTCGCTTCCGAAAGTATTTTTCAGCCATTTTAGATTGGCATCTATCCAATTATCCAACTTACCTTCCTTGGCAATCTTCATCATCTGTTCATGTGTTCCGGTCAAGATAATGCGGATGGCTTTCGTCTGGTTCTTGCCGACCTTGCGATGCAGTCTGGCATGGTCTATCCGATGTTGTATAGCATCCGTCCGGTTCTTCACCCCGGCAGGAAATACAACCAGTTCCCGATTGAGGTGCGTCCTATTTGCATCGGCATTGATGGGTACATATTTTTCCCTCTTGGCATCCTTCCTTTCTATATGGCATGACATACCAGAATCATTACCACTGCCACGTTGAAGGTGGCAGACTGCGTATTGCGTATTACTCATATCTTATTTCCTTTTCACTGATTCTTTGGTTGTAAAATCCCGCCTTTTGTGCCACAGGCATCCGGGTGTCGAGAGGGTATCCCTCCGCTTATGGGCTTTTTTACTGCCACTAGGAGAGTGAAAGCGGTGAAAATGCCCTAATAAGCTACGGGATTTTACAAACCCTTTCCCAAAGACAGCGAGCTGTCCTATTCATCTTTTTATTACATCTGTTCTACATCCACTAACTCCAATTTCAATTCATCAATGAGCATCTGCAAAGCCGGATTACGTTGTATCATTTTGGAGAGTATTATTTGCGGAGTATCTTTCATCAGAAGGAAATCTGCAATGTCCAATCCTTTTTTTCGTTGTTCATCTGTAGCGCATTGTTCCAGACTATCACTCAATACAACTTTGGAACATACGGAAGTAAGCAAAGGCATTTTGGTTTGCCAAACTTCTTTTGCTCCCAAGTCTGGGCATAGCATAACTGGCCTTCCTTTCAAAATACTTATCACATCAGGCTTGAAACATCCGTGCATTCCACCGGTAGCCAACCATATAAACTCCGGCATATAATGGGTCGCTACCAAAGCGGATTTTTCGCTTTCCACAATAGCTACTGGTTTGATCGGATTATCAGACAACAGATGTTCGCCAAACAGACATTGCTTCAAATGGTAATTTTGGAAATTTAGTTCCGTATGTACCCAACTTATATAACTTCTTGGCTCTTTTATCCGATGTCCTGTTTTTGAATCATACAACATTATTTTTCCTGTTCGTACATTACCCTGCCAATCAATTTGCCAATAGACGGTAGAACCGCCCCACTTCTTTGATGTACCAACATGATACGGTTGGAATATCCGGGAAGTCTCGTCTTTGCCCAATACTCCGGATAGGTAAATGTACAATGGATTCATGCCATAGTTGGTAAGAGTACGTTCCATTAGTTCATTGTCAACAAAAGAGGTAGGAGATGGCAAATGAGACTTAGGCTTGTCGACTTCAACGAAATCATCCTTTTTGTAATCCATCACCATTGGGTTATCATGAAAATAATCTGATGGAGTGTAATGGTATTGACAAGATTGTTCATGGTCGCATCTGCCTACATAATCAGGAAAAGTTATTTCTCCTTGACTATCTATGTACTTGACAAAGCATTGCTTCTTTCCACACTTCGGGCATGAAAGTTTTGAACCACGCTTATATTTTTGAAGAGAAAATCTATATTCAGCCATACTTCTTTGTCTTGTTATTGCAGTCCATGCAACTTGCACTTATTGCAGTTTTGCAGAAATCCTATGTCAGCGCAAAGTGCAAACTGCAACAACTGCAAACTGCAAAAGGT
>ENA-UEPH01002565-UEPH01002565.1-human-gut-metagenome-genome-assembly--contig:-NODE-2565-length-12666-cov-46.689491_pt1 | contig 12666 bp, 9 predicted proteins | sample MGYA00242891_ERZ507898 | MGnify/ENA primary metagenome ERZ507898 (study PRJEB26167, sample SAMN06115411) | human gut metagenome | host: Homo sapiens | place: China:Guizhou | collected 2014-10-15... | reverse complement strand
TACGGTGGTGTGAGAGGTCGGTGAACATGAAAATAGGAGATAAACACCTATGATTAATGTTTACCTCCTACTCGATTGTAAGTTTGTTTTCTTTCTTTGAATGTTAAGTGCTTAAATTCTCCTCTGAAAATGATGTCTTTGGGTGTTCTTGTATTATTATCGTAAAGGGATAGGATTGAGAAACTCATTTATTGATATTGTCAGCATAAGATAAGTTTGCTGATTTGTAGCATGTTTATTCTTAGGTTAGGAGATATCCCTTTTAAGAAGATCTTTGGAAAGGAAGAGGAGAGAGAAGAGAGAATATTGGGCATAAAAATATCCTGAATGCTTTTACAACAAGAGCATTCAGGATATTTTTATCTGGTATTTATTGATATGACAAACGAGTTGAATTTACTTTTGTACCGGATTTGTGTAAATGATACTCATCTTAATTCGTTGATTTTCATCGGATGAATTGTTTAGGTCTTCACCACCTACTAGCATAGCAGAATTTACATTCAGGTCGTTTTCTACTCCGATGATGTTACCTTGTGAGTCTGTTTCTGTTGTTACAGGTACAAGTAATAATTTGTTCCAGTCTTTATGCTCGTTTTTCCAATTATTCCATTCCGTCTCTCCCTTTTCAATTTCAGTTCTTATTTCACTGAATATATATGATATTAAGCGGTTTAGCTTTGAAAAAGAGTATGAGTTAGAGTTAGAATCATACGTTGCTAAGAATGTTGTTTTATTGTCATGTACCTTGTTGTTTTCGAAGAAATCTTTCATTTCGCTTTTTCTTACCATAAGCAAGGTTCCGGGGGTTCCCATTTTAAAAGGAGTATTGCTTTGATCTTTCAGTTTTTGAAATGAAACAGAAATCGAATTCAAGGTATCGTTTTTGTGTATTTTATACATTGAGTCTATTGGAAGAGTTACTTCTGTACAAAGACCGGCAGGTGTTTTAAGGTATGTACATTTGGTATCGTTTACCAGTTCTTTCATGCCTGAGTTTTGAAAACGGGTAGACATGAAAACTTCTTTGGTAGATGACATCGGAACGATTGTATGTACCAAGGTGTCTTTGTCTTCATCGGTTTTTGTCCAATATGCTATGGTCAGATGAAGGTAGATATCAGAGATATACAAAATAGAACCTTCGCCGCTAGTGGTATGTACATAAAATCCTTTTAGTACATTATTGATGAAAGACTCTGAATCCTTAAAATAGGGATGGATAGTCTTTCCGTTTACAGTTTCTGTATAATTGTATTTCTCAAGAAAGTCTTTACAGAAATCTTTTCCTAATCCAATAGAAACATTGGGGTAGTAGGTATCTTCATTTCTGATAGAATCAGGAATAGTACGGTCGTATGCTGAATAATCTTTTGTGGCTAGCGGAGCAGCATTTTTATCGTAATAATCTGTCGGTTCCATATTACTATAATATAATGCTTTATCCGTGCCGTCGTCTTTGATAACCTTGGTTAGCGGATCAACCTGCACACGAAGGTTTGCCAAAGAATCTCCAAAATAACTCGTGTAGTATAATCCCAGCGTTGCTTCTTTAATTTCTTCAATTCTATCTGGCAATATAAAATTCTCAGGACAGTTTATCTGAACTAGAAAATCAGAACTGAAAGTGCCATAATCCTGATCTGTAAATTTACCGAGATAAGCCGTACTAGAACGTGAATAAACAGAATCTAACAAATGAGATCTTGTTTCAATTGTATACGAATCGGCTTTAGCCGGAATCATGTCATTGTCGGCCACAAACTGACCGATTCCTGTCGTTTCGTCATCACAACTGTAGAGTGTGGCGGCAATTCCTAATGCTACCAAGAACTTGAGTTTCATTGTTTCAAATTAAGATGTTGTATATTAAGAGAGTTATTCGGCTTCTTCCCATACTTTATCGTACAATGCATTGCATGCATCAGCGTAAGTATCTTCGGGTTGATAGTCGACTACCGGAATATTAAGGCTACGTGCATAATCCATAATAGCCGGATTTACATTTTCACTGTTTTGGATAACTCCATCTGAGTATGTGATAGCCAGTTTGCATAATTCATCATGGTTTACTGGGTCTGCTATCATGTTAAGGTCGTCAGAAGTTATGTCTCTAAATAAAATCTGGTCTTTAAAGTTAGGAACCAAATTTGATTGGAATCCGTTGCCGTAAACCGAGAAAATTACTTTTGAATCTCTAAACGAGGGTTCGTCGTAATATGCTTTTTTTATGAATAGAGGTACAATAGCACTCATCCATCCGTGGCAATGTATGATATCCGGACACCAGCGAAGTTTTTTAACGGTTTCCAATACGCCTCGGGCATAAAAAATAGCACGTTCGCCATTATCTTCATATTCTTTACCCTCTTCGTCGGTTGTCATCAAACGGTGCTGGAAGTAATCATCGTTGTCAATAAAGTAAACCTGACGTCTTGCAGCTTGGATAGAAGCTACTTTAATGATCAATGGATGGTCTGTATCATCGATAATGATGTTCATTCCTGATAAACGGATTACTTCGTGTAATTGGTTGCGACGTTCGTTTACATTGCCCCATTTAGGCATGAATGTACGGATTTCACGACCTTTGTCCTGGATGGCTTGTGGTAGATTTTGACCGATTAGAGATAATTCACTTTCGGGTACGTAGGGAGTAATTTCTTGTGTAATGAATAATACTTTTTTCGCGCTCATGTTATTTTAATAGTTGCTCATAAACATTTTGCAAAGATATAAAAAAAATGGACGAGAAAGGCAAATACCTCTTGTTATTTATTCCTTATAGTTTGTTAATGTCTTGTAAAATAGAGTGTTGCAAATGAAACTATTTCATTTTGCAAGTAAATGCCCAATAAAAAACTTTACTCTTTTTTATCAATCTGTTTTATTATATGATAAAAATGTGGTTACTTTGCAGCCGATTTTAGAAAACTATAGGTTTAATAATCAAAGAAAATGAAGTTAATTCAAACTATTCAAGAACTTCGTACGGAGTTAGATGCGCTTCGTAAGGAGGGCAAGACTATCGGACTGGTTCCTACTATGGGAGCTTTGCATGCAGGTCACGCTTCGCTTGTAAAACGTGCTGTTGCTGAAAATGACGTTGTTGTAGTGAGCGATTTTGTGAATCCCACTCAGTTTAACGACAAGAATGATTTGTTAAAATATCCTCGTACTTTAGATGTTGATTGTAAATTACTGGAGGAGTGTGGAGCTTCGTTTGTATTTGCACCGTCAGTTGAAGAAATTTATCCGGAGCCGGATACTCGTCAGTTTAGTTATGCTCCACTTGATACAGTAATGGAAGGAAAGTTCCGTCCTGGTCATTTTAATGGAGTATGCCAGATTGTAAGTAAGCTTTTCCTGATTGTTGAGCCTACGCGTGCTTATTTTGGGGAAAAAGATTTTCAGCAGCTTGCTATTATTCGTGAAATGGTACGCAAATATCCTTTCAATTTGGAAATTGTAGGTTGTCCTATTGTTCGTGAAGCAGACGGGCTGGCTCTAAGCAGTCGCAATGCTCGTTTAAGCGATGAACAGCGTATTCAGGCTTTACAGATCTCAAAAACTTTGTTTGCGAGTGTAGAATATGCTCAGACACATACATTGGCTGAAACAAAAGCATTCGTGGAATCTGCTATTTCTACTGCAGAAGGATTAAGATTGGAATATTTTGAAATTGTAGATGGCAATTCATTGCAGACTGTATGCGATTGGAAAGATGGCAGTTATATCGTAGGGTGCATAACTGTTTTCTGTGGAGAAGTTCGTTTGATAGATAATATTAAATATAAGGAGTAACGGCTATGATGATAGAAGTGTTGAAATCAAAAATTCACTGTGTTACCGTAACCGAAGCTAATTTGAATTATATGGGAAGCATCACTATTGATGAAGACATCATGGATGCTGCCAATATGATTGCTGGGGAGAAGGTGCAGATTGTGGACAACAATAATGGTGAACGTTTTGAAACCTATATCATAAAAGGTGAACGTGGGTCAGGATGCATTTGTCTGAATGGAGCTGCTGCGCGTAAAGTACAAGTAGGAGATGTGGTGATTATTATGTCGTATGCTCTAATGGACTTTGAAGAGGCCAAAACCTTTAAGCCAACAGTGATATTCCCTGATACGGTAACAAACAAGATAGTATAAAAAATCCCGAAGTTGGTTTTTCTGACTTCGGGATTTTTCTTTTTATATAGTGGCATAAAAAAATGCCACTATATAATTACTATAATGATTTCTCTTTGATAGTACCAGTCCGGTAGGCAACAAGCAATTTCTTCAGATCATTTATCTGTATGCTTAATTCTCGCCCTTTATCGGTGTCTTTTACCATCATACGTTTACTGCTCATTTCCACGATTTGAGTTGTTGATTTAATATCAAGCCCTTCTTCTATCGCTTTTTGAGTGGAAGTAAATGGTTCGTGTTGTACTAGTTGGAAACCGCGTGAGTGATAAACAAGTGTATATCCCGCAATACCGGTTTCTGGCTGATATGCTTTAGAAAAACCTCCGTCGATAACCATCAGTTTTCCGTTGGCTTTAATCGGTTTTTCTCCTTTTACAGCTTTTACAGGTACATGACCGTTGATGATGTGGCGATGTTCGCCTTCTACACCGAATTCATCCATAATTATATCGCATATATCTTCCCGATCTCGTAATGTATAATAGAAACCTTTTACTTCTTTATGCGTTTCTTTGTCAGTTAGGAAATAGCGTTCGAATGTGGCCATTTTACTTTTATCGAATGCTGGAGAATTTTTTCCACACCATAAATACCATACATAGTCAAGAGCAAAGGCCTTTTCTTCGTTGTCGTTTTCTGCAAAATAAGCTGTGCGTATTAATTCGCCTACTCGGCTCAATAATGCTTTGCCTTTATATTTCTTCCCTAGAATGTCTACTTCTTTCAGAGAGCCGTCTTCGTTGAGAGGCATGGAGGCATGAAACAGTAGGTTAGAGTTGCATACATTATACATACAGCCATAGCGGAACAGACACTTCATATGTTTACGAAGCTTCTCACTTCCGGTGAATGAATGATGTAATTTTTGTACTATATCTCTTTCTTCGTCGGTTAGCTTATAAGGATCTGCCGGATCGATAGTCGGGAACAAACCATCACGCAGGGCGTATTCTTGTCCATCTAATGTGATGACCTTACGTTCGAAATCTATATGGTGCAATAATAATCTGTCTTCCATTTCAAATTCCGGACGGCGGCGGATAATTTCTGCTTCCAGTTTAAACTGGATGATACTGATGGCCTTATGCATTTGGGCAATCAGACGGATGGTTTTATCATTGTATGGACTTACTGCCTTGTCTATTTTTGGGGTAAAGCATTTACATGGATCATCGGCATAAGTTTCCATGGCAAATGTGGCCAGAGGAAGCAAGTTGATACCGTAGCCATCTTCCAAAGCCGAGAGGTTTCCATAACGCATGGCAAGTCGTAATACGTTGGCTATACTACAGTCGTTTCCAGAAGCTGCTCCCATCCACAATATGTCATGATTACCCCATTGAATGTCAAAATTATGGTAGTTGCAGAGAGTATCCATGATGATGTGAGGACCAGGACCACGGTCGAATATATCTCCCAGAATATGTAAGGAGTCGATAGTTAGCTGTTGTATCAGATTACACATTGCAACAATGAAATCATCAGCTCGATGTGTGTCGATAATAGTACTGATAATAACATTGATATATGCTTGCTTATTGGGTTCCATACTGCTTTCATGCAGTAATTCTTGTATGATATATGAAAATTCTTCAGGCAATGCTTTACGTACTTTGGAACGTGTATACTTGGATGACACATTCTGGCAGATTTTTACCAGCTGATTTAACGTAATAACATACCAGTCTACAATATCGGTTTCGACATCTTTTACTAATTGTAGCTTTTGTTCCGGATAGTAAATCAGTGTACAGATTTCCTTCTTTTCAGATTCGCGTAATGTATTTCCGAATATTTCGTTGACTTTCCGTTTGATAGCTCCTGAAGCATTTCTTAAAACATGCTGGAATGCCTCATACTCTCCATGTAAATCGGCTAAAAAGTGTTCTGTACCTTTAGGCAAATTCATGATTGCCTCCAGATTTATTATTTCGGTACTGGCCGAAGCGATTGTAGGAAAGCTATGTGAAAGAAGTTCCAGGTAGCGGATATCTTTCTGTATCATTTCCAGTGTAATCTGTTTATAGATTTTCATGTTATTTATTTAGGTTAGAATGGTTAGTTATAAGAATATCATTAAAATAAGTTGTGCAATGATTACACGTATAAACATACCGAGAGGATAAACGGTTGCATAACTGATTGCCGGATTATCATTCGGGATTATATCGTTTGCATAATTCAGAGCCATTGGATTAGCCATACTTCCACATAGCATACCACAGGTGTTGCCAAAGTCCATTTTACAAAGACGAAGGGCTACCAGTGCCATAATGACTACAGGAATAAAAGTAATGAGAAAGCCTATGCCTATCCATAATGCTCCTTCGGGACGCATTACTGTATCAAAGAAATGGACTCCAGAGTCAAGTCCCAGGCAGGCCAGATAGAGTGACAGACCGATTCCTCTAAGCATCAGGCTGGCACTACGGGTAGTATATGTTACCAAATGTAGGCGAGGTCCGTATGAACCTATCACTATACCTGCAATAATCGGTCCTCCAGCAAGTCCTAATTTTACAGGAGAACTGATTCCCGGAATTGCAATAGGGATGGATCCTACAATCAATCCTAAAACAATACCAATGAAAATAGAAGCCAAGTTGGGGTCTTTTAAGGTTTTTACAGTATTACCCAATACTTTCTCTACATTTTTTATAGCAGCGGCTTCGCCGACAACAGTTAGACGGTCACCTAGCTGTAATACTAATTCGGGGGTAGCCAGTAGTTGAACTCCGCTACGTAATACACGGCTGATATTTATTCCATAGGTATTTCTCAGGCGTAGTGAACCAAGTTTTTTTCCGTTTATTTCCGGGCGGGAGATGACAATATGCTTTGAGATCAATTCACTGTCGATGGCATTCCAGTCAATGTCTTCTTTGTTCCAGTCTTTTTTTTCTTGCTCTCCGAACAGAATTGTCAGAGCCTGTACATCTTTCTCTGTTGTGATGACCAATAACCGGTCATGTTCTTTTAATATTTTCTCAGAAGTAGGGATAGATACTTGTCCGTTTCTCCACAAGCGTGATATGACAAATTTGATGGTGCTTATATGTACTAAATCTTGGATGCTTTTATTGTATATTGCTGGATTGTGCACTTGAAAAGTTGCAATATATGTATGATTGGGATCTTCGTGTTCATGCTGTTCCATATCAGCGGGCCGAACGAAAAGCTTCTTTACTACAATAATAGCCAGAATAACCCCAACGACACCTAACGGGTATGTTACAGCACAGCTCAGTGCAGCTCCACTTGTTGATTCTCCTAACTGTTTTAGTGTTTGTTGTGCAGCACCCAGAGCAGGAGTGTTGGTTGTAGCTCCACATAAAATACCTACCATATCGGGCATAGATATAGGAGTAATCGCTGTCAGTGCCACAGCCATAATCGTACCCAATAAAATAACCCCTAGTCCTAACATATTTAACTTATATCCGCCTTGTTGTAAAGAACTGAAAAAACCAGGACCGACTTGTAATCCTAGGGCATATACAAATAACACAAGTCCGAAGCTTTCAGCGTAGGTAAGCATCTGTGGGTCAATAGCAAATCCGAGATGTCCGGCTAATATACCCATGAAAAAAACAAATGTCAATCCTAAGGATATTCCACAAATGTGTAATTTCCCTAGTCCAAGGCCAGTAGATATAATGAGGGACAGTATGATTACTGCCTGTAAGGCTGTTTGTTCAAAAAATAAATCGTATAACCATTCCATGTTGTAAAGATACATAAAATAAAATTATTATCGCCACAAAGGACACAGAGTGACACTCTAAACAAGTAAAATTTGTCTTGTGTACAACTCTGTGCCCTTTGTGGCAAGAATAATTTGTTTATCGCACGAATAATAACTCGCGATACTTCGGCAATGTCCACATCTGGTCATCGACAATCAATTCAAGCTTGTCGATATGATAGCGGATCTGTTCCAGCATTGGAGCAATATTATCATGGTAGGCGATAGCTTTTTCTCTTTCGGTGGTGATACGGTTAGCTACTTTACGAGCTTCCACCATTGCATCTACATGGTCTTTGATAAATGCTGTATGTTCTGCTATTTCCTTGATTATTGCTAGATTTTCAGCTGATAATACGGCTGCTTCATCAGCTGGGAAAAGTGATTTCATCTTGTAGGCATTATCTATCAGTTTTGTCTGATATTCAATAGCAACAGGAACCACATGATTCATTACTAAGTCGCCTAGAACACGTGCTTCGATTTGTATCTTTTTAGTATACATTTCCCATTTCACTTCGTTACGTGCTGCCAGTTCTTTTCGATTCATGACTCCGGTAGATTCAAACATATGGATTGTTTCCGGTTTCAGATAATTATCGAAAATAAGTGGACAGCTGGTTTCGCAATCCAGTCCACGACGCAAGGCTTCTTCCTTCCATTCATCACTGTAGCCATTTCCGTCGAAACGGATAGGTTTACATTCTTTGATGTACTGGCGGATTACTTGGATAATTGCCGAAACTTTAGGCTCACCTTTTTCGATCAATGCATCTACGTCTTTCTTGAATACTGTGAGCTGTTCTGCTACAGCAGCATTCAAAGCAATCATTGCACTGGCACAATTGGCTTCTGAACCTGGAGCACGGAATTCGAAACGGTTTCCTGTAAACGCAAAAGGTGAAGTACGATTACGGTCGGTATTATCAATCAGAAGTTCTGGTATTTGGGGAATATCCAGGCGCATACTTTGCTTGTCTCCCAAGGCTACTAACTCATTGTTTGTACTTTCTTCCAAATGGTCAAGAACTTTGCTTAGCTGAGTACCCAGGAAAGATGAAATAATTGCAGGAGGTGCTTCATGAGCTCCCAGACGATGAGCATTTGTTGCGCTCATGATAGAAGCTTTCAGTAGACCATTATGATGGTAAACTGCCATTAGCGTGTTGACAACGAAAGTGATAAAACGCAGGTTCTCTTCCGATGTCTTACCCGGAGCCATCAACAATGTTCCATTATCTGTTCCCAATGACCAGTTATTGTGTTTTCCTGAACCGTTTACACCTTTGAATGGCTTTTCATGAAGCAGCACACGGAAACCGTGATTACGTGCGATTTTACGCATCAGCGACATGATAAGCATGTTGTGGTCTACAGCCAGATTACATTCTTCATAAATAGGAGCTAATTCGAACTGGTTGGGAGCAACCTCATTGTGTCGTGTCTTGACAGGAATACCTAATTCCAAAGCCTGAATTTCCAGATCTTTCATAAATGCGGCAACACGGGGAGGTATTGCGCCAAAATAATGGTCTTCCAACTGTTGGTTCTTTGATGCTTCATGTCCCATAAGTGTACGTCCTGTCAGCAGTAAGTCCGGACGTGCGGCGTACAGACCTTCGTCAACAAGGAAATATTCCTGTTCCCATCCCAGATACGAAATAATCTTTTTTACGGAAGGATCGAAATAATGCATTACATCGAGTGCTGATTTTGTTACGGCCTGAATAGCTTTTAGTAATGGTGCTTTATAATCCAATGATTCTCCCGTATATGCTATAAATACGGTAGGTATACACAATGTATCATCTACGACAAAAACAGGTGAAGACGGATCCCATGCACTGTAACCACGTGCTTCAAAAGTATTTCTTACTCCACCGTTAGGGAAGGAAGAACCGTCTGCTTCTTGCTGAACAAGAAGTTTACCTGAAAACTCTTCCAGCATACCACCTTTACCGTCATGCTCAACAAAGGCATCATGCTTTTCTGCTGTACCCTCTGTTAATGGCTGAAACCAGTGAGTGTAGTGAGTTACACCTAATTCTACTGCCCATTTTTTCATTCCAGCAGCTACCTCATCTGCAATACTTCTGTCGAGTGCAGCTCCGTTGTCAATAACATCTATTAATTTGGCATATACTTTACTTGGCAGATATTTGAACATTTTTTCCCGGTTGAACACATATTTAGCGAAATATTCGCTTGGGCGCTCTGACGGGGGAGTAACTTCAATTGGTTTCTTGTGAAACGCTTTTTCTACAACTCTGAATCTTAATTTTGACATAATACCTAAAAATAATTTTTATGTTGTTTTTTCTTGTATATTATCTTTTTTTGGTTATAAACATCGACGGAGGCGATATATTGCTTCCTTGCAATCTTCTTTTTTGCCAAAACCGGTAAATCGCATATATCCTTCTCCGCTAGGTCCGAAGCCGATACCGGGAGTTCCTATAATATGTGCTTCGTATAATAGCTTGTCGAAAAACTTCCACGATGACATTCCGTTAGGTGCTTGCACCCAGAGATAGGGAGCATCTTCACCTCCTGCTACTCTTAGTCCGAGTTCGGTTAATGCTCGTTTCAGTATTTGTACATTGTCCATGTAGTATCGGATATTTGCTTTTACTTGCTCTTTACCTTCTGGAGTATAAATAGCTTCAGCCCCTCGCTGGGTAATATAGGATGTTCCATTAAATTTTACTTCCTGATGCCGCTTCCACATTGGATTGAGTGGGATGCGCTTGCCAGCCAATGTCGCTGCTGTTATTTCTTTGGGTATAACCATATATCCACACCGCACACCAGTAAACCCGGCTGTTTTCGAAAAGCTTCTACATTCTATGGCTACTTTTTTAGCTCCTTTTATTTCATAGATGGAATGTGGTATATCTGGATTCTGAATATATGCTTCGTAAGCTGCATCAAAAATGATCAGAGTATCATTTTGAAGAGCATAGTTTACCCATTTTTTAAGCTCATTTTTGCTAAGTACAGTTCCCGTAGGGTTATTGGGGTAACATAAATAAACGATATCAACGCGCTGGCTAGGGATTTGAGGAATAAAATTATTTTCCGGAAGGCAAGGCATGTATACTACATTGCTCCATTTACCATCATTTTGAAGTTCTCCAGCACGTCCACAGGAAACATTTGAATCGATGTAAACGGGATAGATGGGGTCTGTAACTCCGATACTATTATCATGACGAAGAATGTCACCGATACTACCGGTATCACTTTTGCTACCGTCACTGATAAATAGCTCATTAGGCTCCAAATGTATTCCCCTTGCAGCATAGTCGTTTTTAATAATTTCATTAATGAGAAAATGATAACCTTCTTCAGGACCATATCCGTGAAAAGTTGCTTCATGTCCCATTTCGTCTATAGCCTTGTGCATGGCTTCTATACAAGCTGGGGGAAGGGGAAGAGTGACATCTCCTGTTCCTAAACGAATGATATCAGCTTTAGGATGAGTTACCCTGAACAAATTTACTTTCTTCTCTATATCCGAAAAGAAGTAATTGTTCGGTAATTTCAGGAAATGTTCGTTTACTAACGCCATGATATGTATTAAAACAGTTCTAAATGTTTATCCCAATTTGGGGCAAAATTACGAAAATTATATGATCTACAAAACCGTCTATTTCCTTTTCTTTATTTCTTGTAAGAAATTTGTTTGCATTGTATCGTTATAGGTGATTTTTTCGTAATTTTGTATCACCAAATTCAAAAACTATAACTTGTAATTTATAAGATGAATCAAATGAAGCCGCTTACGAAGTCGCAACAGTTTTTTAGGGAAACTAGAGACTATTTGATGATTGCTTTAGGTATGCTAATGTATGGTGTGGGATGGACAGTGTTTTTGTTGCCTAATGACATCCCATCGGGTGCGGTTCCCGGTATTGCATCTATCGTGTTTTGGGCAACAGGTTTTCCGGTTCAGTACACATATTTGATTATTAATTTTTCATTATTGTTGCTGGCTTTGAAAATACTGGGACTTAAATTTTGTCTGAAGACAATTTGGGCGGTTGCCGTGTTAACTATATTGTTGGCTATAATACAAGATTTGATAAAGGGCAGCTTGATACATGATCAGCCTTTTATGGCATGTGTGTTAGGGGCTTCATTCTGCGGGGGAGGTATCGGAGTCGCTTTTTCTGCAAATGGAAGTACCGGTGGAACAGATATTATAGCTGCGATAGTCAATAAATATCGTGATATATCATTAGGACGTGTCATCCTTATGTGTGACATAATTATTATCTCTTCCAGCTATTTGGTTTTACATGATTGGGAACGGGTTGTATACGGATATGTAGTTTTGTTTGTTTCCAGTTTTGTTCTCGATCAGGTTGTGAATAGTGCTCGTCAGTCTGTACAGTTTTTTATAATTTCTTCTAAGTATGAGGAAATAGGAAAGCGTATTAATCTTGATCTCCATCGTGGTGTAACCTTTATTGATGGTGTAGGATGTTATACGCATAACAATGTGAAAATGATGTTTGTATTGGCAAAGAAAAGCGAATCGAATACTATTTTCCGTTTGATAAAAGATATAGATCCGGGAGCTTTTGTATCTCAAAGTGCAGTAATCGGAGTCTTTGGAGAAGGTTTTGATCGTATTAAGGTGAGATGATATAATATTAACAAAGGTAATATGGAGATTGTATGATGACAAGTGTTGAGGTTGTGCGGCAAATAGCC
>ENA-UEPH01002559-UEPH01002559.1-human-gut-metagenome-genome-assembly--contig:-NODE-2559-length-12701-cov-6.241524_pt1 | contig 12701 bp, 11 predicted proteins | sample MGYA00242891_ERZ507898 | MGnify/ENA primary metagenome ERZ507898 (study PRJEB26167, sample SAMN06115411) | human gut metagenome | host: Homo sapiens | place: China:Guizhou | collected 2014-10-15... | reverse complement strand
TAAATCCTTCCTTCCAAACTTTTATCCCGTTATTTTTTATTTTTTTTACAACTTACTGCTCGACAGTTAATTGTAAATGCAGTTTTTCTCGGCTAACATGCGGGAAATACCAAGTTACTGCCGGACCATTACCCGGGAAGAACACGATCGCCTCCCTTGTTCCCACAAATCAAAGACGTCCCCGAACGTCTTTGATTCGAAGGTAATTCGAGGATGATTCGAAATTGTTCCCTGTCTTCTCCCGAATTTCTGCGCGTATTATCCTGAAAAAAGTTTACAGTAAACCGAAGTAAACTCATGCCAGAATTACCCAAGTATTAACCGGAAATGAAAATCGCATCAACAAATTCATGCTGATGCGACATATTCTAAAAACAATATAATCTTTACTAGAGATGTTTCAATGCCAGCTTGATTAAACTTTCCACAGAATCCACCTTTTCGGATGCTAAAATCTTGTCCAGTGTTTTCACAACCTGAGCACGAGCAAATCCCAACATGATCAAAGCTGCTTGCGCCTCTTCTCGCACCGCATTCGAAGCAAAACCCACCCCTTCGACAGATACACCTTCCTTACCGACCTTGTCTTTCAACTCGATAATCACTCGCTGAGCAGTCTTCGCACCAATCCCCTTCACACTTTTTATTGCATTAACATTTTCGGTCAGAATTGCCCCCGTAATCTCTTCCACCGTCATTGAACTCAACATCACGTTCGCAGTATTAGCCCCTATTCCGGAAACCGAAATCAACGAACGAAACAGACTTCTCTCCTCTTTGGAAAAGAACCCATACAATAAATGAGCATCCTCTCGGACAATTTGATGAATATAAAGTAGCACTCGCGCCTGAGAAGCTATCTTAGAATAAGTATTCACTGAAATATTAATATAATAGCCCACTCCTCCACAATCAACAACGGCATTTGCCGGAGTTGCCTCCACTAATTCACCTTTAATATACTCGTACATACAATTGAAAATTGAAAATTGAAAATTGAAAATGACTTTTACATATCCAACTTTCAATCTAGTTTACACTTTCTACTAGCGAAAACCAATAAGTTTACGAACTTCCTTAATGGTCGTCTGGGCACTGGCCTGAGCTTTTTCCGCTCCCAGGGCTGCTACTTTATCTAAATAATCAACATTAGACGCGTAATCCAAAATACGTTCCCGAATCGGGGCACAGAAATTAATCACATCCTCGGCCAATTGCTTCTTCAAATCTCCGTAACGAATCTCGCAATTATTATACTTCTCGTTAAAATAATCATACGTGTCTTTGGAAGAAACAACATCCAGCAGAGTAAACAAATTCTGAATAACCTCCGGTTTGTCACTATTGGGTACTGTTGGACCACTATCAGTCACGGCTTTCATCACCTTTTTGCGAATGGTCGCCGCATCATCGAACAGATATATTGCATTTCCTTCCGACTTTCCCATCTTCCCGGAACCATCCAATCCCGGTATTTTGATCCCCTCTCCCGTGTAAGAAAAAGATTGCGGTTCGGGAAATAACTCATACCCGTATATCGTGTTAAAACGCCGGGCGAATTTCCGGGCCATTTCCATGTTCTGTTCCTGATCTTTTCCCACCGGAACTTTATGGGCCTTATGTATGATAATATCCGCCGCCATTAACGTCGGGTAAGTCAACAATCCGGCATTCACGTTATCAGGTTGTTTCCGGGCTTTTTCCTTAAACGTGGTTGTTCTCTCTAACTCGCCGAGATAAGCATTCATGTTTAAGAATAAATATAATTCGAGGATTTCCTTGATATCACTTTGCACATAAATAGTCGCCTTTTCCGGATCCAAACCACAAGCGAGATATTCTGCCAGAATTTTCCGCACATTTTCCACCACATTACCCGGACGAGGATGCGTTGTCAACGAATGCCAATCGGCTATAAAAAAGAAACATTTATACTCGTCTTGCATTTTAAGAAAATTCTTTACCGCTCCAAAATAATTCCCCAGGTGCAGATTACCCGTGGGCCGAATTCCACTTACTACTGTCTCCATTGTCTGAAATTTACTAATTTAAAACATACAAAGATACGGTTTTATTCGTTTTGTACAACAATCAAGCAACACGAGGTAACAAAACGGTTATCATTATTACGTATCATCCCATCTACAGTTCATGTTGCAAAATACATTTCATAAAAACAGCATGTAAAAGTAGATACATTTTCACCTCACTAGATAGATTCAAGTTATTGTGTATCAATCAAATATATACAATATAAACATAACCAATCTTTTTAAAACGTTTCCATTAAAGTAAGATATTGATAACCAACAACAAAAAAATATTACAAAAATAGACGTTGTTATATTATTTTTCCTACTTTTGAGACGCAAAGTCTAATTAATAATTTTAATTTAACATGGAAGGTTACGAAAAGAATGAAGGTATGGAAATGAATGATCGGGATGAGATCTATTCAAAACCGGTGAGAGCAGGGAAAAGGACTTATTTTTTCGATGTAAAAGCTACCCGTAATAACGATTACTATCTAACGATTACTGAAAGTAAAAAGAAACTCGAAAAAGACGGTTCTCAAAGTTACGAAAAGCATAAGATCTTTTTATATAAAGAAGACTTTGATAAATTTGCAGAAGGGCTCGACGACGCTGTTGCTTACATCAAAGCAGCTCTTAACGGGGAGACACTAGCAGTTCATGAAGAAGTTGAGATAAACAAATTTGATGACATTGATTTTGATGATCTATCCAAATAATAAAAAAGCTCTTCGTTTGAAGAGCTTTTTTATTAACGCATATATCCATAAGGAATTTTCGATAAACCTTCTGCCAGCTGATTGATCCCTTTCTCCAACTTTCCCTTCAACAACATCTTCATCATCATGTTCAAATCAGCTTCTACCGTAATTCTCAATCGGGTATCATAAGGACCATTATCCAGCAATTGAATCCATACTTCAAAATTAAAAGGTACACTTCCGTCCCCTTCCAACTTTATCAATTTAGGTTCCTCTCTCTCCACGATCCTTACCCCCATCTCGCCAAGTCCCTTTACCAAAAACGTACACGTGTCCTCCGTGGTAACAACATTTTCAATTTTATCAGAAATCTCGGACATTTGCTGTCCGGCTCCCATCTGGCGAGCCGTCTCGATCAACCTCCCGATCTTAGAAAAATCCGAAAGAAACGAGTACACGTCTGCAATAGGGCTATCGATTTTCTGTATATCGCTAATAACTCGTGTTGACATATTCACTTATTTAATACAGAAAACCCCTACTACTTATAAGACTCAGGACTAACGCGCCATTCTTTCAATTTAGCAACCTCATTCTCTTGCACGTACCCGGTTTTCTGAGCCAAATCAATCATCGCATTATAATCACTCAAGGTATCCAACACGCAATGAGCATTCGTGAAATTATCAATCGCTTTCTGGAACCCGTAAGTGAAAATAGCGACCATACCCAGCACGTCGCATCCACTATTTCGCAAAGCCTCCACGGCCTGTAAACTGGACCCCCCGGTAGAAATCAAATCTTCAACCACCACCACTTTCTGACCGGCTTTATATTCACCCTCGATCAAATTCTCCAATCCATGATTCTTTGCGGCAGAACGCACGTACACGAATGGCAAACCTAACTCCTGAGCAACCAAAGCACCCTGCGCGATAGCCCCGGTAGCAACACCGGCAATCAATTCCACCTGCGGGTATTTGGTCTTGATCAATTTCACGAATTGATCCCGGATATAAGTACGTACCTCCGGGTAAGACAACGTTTTCCGGTTGTCGCAATAGATCGGGGATTTCCACCCGGAAGCCCACGTGAAGGGATGATTAGGCTCTAATTTAATCGCTTTGATTTGTAGCAAATGTGACGCTACTTGTTCTGCAACAGTATTCATATCTGTGTTCTTATTTTAATAGTTATTCATTACTTTCAGCGCGCAAAGGTACAAAGTATTTTTTAAAAGCCATTCTGATAGTTCGTTGAATCTCGGCATATTCCTCATTCAATTTTCCGGACTCGAACAACCCTATAATTCCTTGCAATCCGGGAACGATAGAATCGACAAAATGAGTTTTCCCCTCGTGCAATCCTCGCAAGCCGAAAGCTCCCATGGCTTGTAACAACCGAATCAATACAAAATGATAATACTTTTCCCGGAACGTTTCAGCCTCTTCCCTCCGATAAACCGCCAGTTCCTTGATATAAAAACTCAAAAGCTCTTCTTTCTGCTCTTCCGGAAGCTCCACGATAGCATCATACAACAGCGAAGCCACGTCATAGTGTAACGCCCCCTGGCGTCCTCCTTGATAATCGATGAAATAAACTTCATCATCAACCACCATGATATTTCTCGATTGAAAATCCCGGAACATGAAACTATCCGTTCTCGCAGTCATCAACGTCATCACCAATTGATCAAAATCATTTTCCAACCGCTCCTCGTCCACCTCCACGGCCGCTAATTTCAAAAAACAATACTTGAAATAATTCAAATCCCACCGGATACACCGCTCATCAAACACGGGACGAGGCAAGCAATTCGTGTAATCTAACCCCTCTCCCCCAATCAATTGAAATCTCAATAATTCAGACAAAGCCTTTCGATACAAAAGCATCGTATGGTCACACAAAAACGCACCCTCACGCTCCCGCTTCACGACATCCAGCAACATGTCACGCCCCAAATCATCCTGCAAATAACTACATCCATCATCAGAAACATGATATACCTCCGGCACATGCAACCCGCATTGTTTAAAATGTCGCGTGAAATCCACGAACAACTGGTTTTCCCGTAAGTTTTCATGATACACGGCCACGTAAGTTCTGTCTCCCGTGTACACCCGATAATACCTCCGAGCAGACCCGGAAACAGGTAATGGCTCCACGTTCAAGAGTGTTTTCCCCGAATAGCTCCTAAACAATTCCTCTATTTGCTTTTCCATGCGCCAAAGATAGACAATTTTCGTTCTACAAAAAAAGAATCCGTTGTAAATCAACGGATTCTTCTATATTGTGGTGCCCAAGACAAGACTCGAACTTGCACAGCCGAACGGCCACTACCACCTCAAAGTAGCGTGTATACCAATTTCACCACTTGGGCATTTTTTAACGGTGCAAATATACGGCATTTTCTCGTTATCACAAAACAAATAGACCGTATTTTTTATATAGAAAATTCATTTCCCACGATCTATGAGACTTACACTACAAACTTCACGTTACAAACTCCCCTCCCGTTTTCTCCAGAAACTAACCGCAAAACAATGCGTTTTATCCAGCTCTTCATTCCTCACCCGGTGATACACTTTCACCCGCTCTCCCTCTTCTTCCACGTGACATCCCGCGCATACCGTACTATCCGGCAAAACCTCATGCTCGTAAACGATCTCCAACTCCGCGATCTCATGATCTTTCAAAAATTCATACGGCAATGAATTCGTCACCCAACGCACGTACGTTGCCTGAGTGACATGCTTGTTGAAATCTATATTATCATAGGTAGCCGTAAACAGACGGGTGCTCTCGAATACCTCCGGCATCTTCTTCGTATCCAGCTCGAAAGCCATTTCCCGGGGTTCATCCACACAAAATGCCGCGGTTTCCGTCACGCAAGCCGGCAAGCGTACCGGACGACGACGATTCAAATCAATCACCATCCACTCGGAAGTCGCCCGAAGCAACACATCCCCCGTCCCGGATAACATCCTAAAATCCCGGATAGCGAACAGACGGTCAATCCCCGAAGGCCAGGTTTCCAGAATCACGTTCTCACCTTGTCCCGGCATCCGGTTAAACAAAATATGCAACTTATGCAACATCCAAGTCAACCCTTGTGCGTTCAACCTGGGTACATCCACCTTTAACGCATAAGTCTGCACGTTTGCCACGTCATTAAATAAATCACAAAGTGATTTCACGATCAATCGTCCCTGTAAATCCGTGTAATGTCCCCGAATGTTTATCTCTTCCGTATATTTTACCATCCCTTTCTAATTTTAGATTTCAAATTTTAAATTTTAGATTCCAACCGCACTGGGTTTATTTCGTGATTTGGCAGCACTAGCTGCCGTAAACAAAGCGCCCCGCAGGGGTCCATGACCTTATAGACTTTATAAACTTTATGGACTTTATAAACTTTTTTTCATTCAAATAACGTTTACCTCCGCTTCCAACCAAACCCCGAATTGGAGAAACACGGATTTTTTTATCTCGTTAGCCAAATGTGCAATTTCTATGCCAGTCGCCCCTCCCGTATTCACCAGTACCAATGCCTGTTTCTCGTGAACCCCGGCGTGTCCGATGACTTTCCCCTTCCATCCGGCAAATTCGATCAACCACCCGGCGGCCAATTTCACGTGATCTTCATCCACGGGGTACACGGGTAAAGAAGGATACTTCTCGATCAAAGAATCGGCAAAAGCACGCTCCACAAGCGGATTTTTGAAAAAACTCCCGGCATTTGGCAGCACCTTCACATCCGGTAGTTTGGCTTCACGGATACGAATTATAGCCTGCCGTATCGTTTTTAACGAAATATCTCCCAAACGGATTACCTCGTCGTGCACGCTTCCATAATGCAACCGAAACACCGGTCTCTTGGATAAACGGAAAGTCACGTACGTCACCACAAAGCGATTCTTCCATTCGTGCTTAAATATAGAATCCCGGTAACTAAAACGACAAGTGACAACATCTATCGTCACCTTTTCCCCTTTCACGATATCCACGGCCTCCACGCTCACGATGCTCTCTCCGACCTCCATCCCATAGGCCCCGATATTCTGAACCGGTGTTGCCCCCACGTGTCCGGGCACCAGCGAAAGATTCTCCACCCCACCATACCCGTGCTCCACGGCCCACGCCACGAAATCATCCCACACGACACCACTCCCCACGCGAACATACACGTCATCCCCATCCTCACCCACAACCTCGCATCCTTGCATCGTCGGGTAAAAAACCACCCCGTCAAAATCCTCCGTAAACAAGAAATTACTTCCTCCTCCCAGAATCAAAACCTCTTCCGGGTTCAACTCGTAAGACCGCACGAACTCCAACAATTCCTCCTCCCGCTCACATTCAACAAAATACTTACACGCAACCTCTATATCAAACGTATTAAATTTCTTCAAACTAAAACTCTCACGAACCTCCATATCCATTTACTATTACAAATCTATTCCACTAACCATTTCTCTATATTACGTGTTTCCTTGCTAAAATTAACACCGATCTTGAACAACTTCCGGGAATCAGCCTCAAAGGGTCGAGCGTAATGCTTCTCGTTAATTTGTCGAAGGGCTTCTTCCGCGGTCCCGTCCAGCTTGAATTCCATCACGTAAATAAACTTATCCGTTTGCAAAACTAAATCCACCCATCCCTCCGAGGTATGATTCTCTACCTGCACGTAAAAACCGACAAGCTTAAATACAATAAAAAGCACATTCTGATAATGAACTTCCAAATCCCGAGCCAATTCGTAAGGCGTATCAGCAAAAAAACTACCGAGACGTTGGAAAAAAGCATCAGGTTGCCCAGTCTCTATTTCATTTACAAACTTCCGTATTTCAAATGGAGCCTCCACTTTGTTCATCCGAGTATAAAAAGGCAATAAAAACTTGATAAATCCTTCCTCTACCTCTCGATTGGGAAAACCTAACCGATAAATACCAAAGCGGCGATCGTAATCCTTTATCGTGAGATAACCACTTTGATAAATCACCGGAATCGGACTTTCATCCCCGTAAATACTGTTAAGCACATCCGCATCGGTCTCTTCGTTGGCCATACGTTCCAAATCATAATGATTGCGTTTCAGTAATTCCACAAGATAAGTCGGAGTTCCGGTTTCGAACCAGTAATTACCGAACTCCAGTTTACTAAAAGTATTAAGCAAACTGAAAGGATTATATATTCCGGGAACATTATGCGTGAAATGGTAACCGTCATAACACTCTTTTAACTCAATGCACGTCTCTTCATTCGTCATCCCCCGTGCCGCGGCTAACCGATGAATATCTTCCTCGAAATTACCATACAACTCCTCTTCCGTGATCCCGCAAAGAGCTATATAACGACGATCCATCGACAGGTCCATCAAATTATTCAGATCACTGAACACGCTGATTTCACCGAATTTAGTCACGCCCGTCAAAAAACCTAGCTTGATACAACCATCCATCGTCTTCAACACCCCATAAAAAGGCTTCAACGTGTTCCGGTAATACTTTTGCAGTTCCTCGTCTCCGATAGCCTGCAACATGGGCTTATCGTACTCATCCACCAGGATCGCCACCCGGTGCCCCGTCTGTTCGCAGGCCCGTTGTATGATACCGGCAAACCGCAACGAGAAAGAACGTTCAGACGGGTTCGCCCCGTAAAGACTTTCCCAACCGGCCAACGTTTTCTCCAAAATATTATCCAGACTTTCCCGGGTATCATACTTCTCGATATTCAAATCCAGATGCAATATAGGCCGTTTCACCCACTCTTTTTCCAAAGTCTCCATTGCCAATCCCTTGAAAAGTTCTTTCTTTCCCTCGAAATAAGCCTGTAAAGTGGAGATCAACAGACTCTTTCCGAAACGCCGCGGACGACTGAGAAAATAATAACTTCCCGACTTCACCAACTGATAAATCAACGCAGTCTTGTCCACGTACACGTACCCGTCCTTGCGGATTTTCTCGAAATTCTGTATACCGATAGGATAAATCCTGTTATTCATATCACTTCACTTTTCAAGGTTTACATGGCAAAGATACAGAAATTAATCCTCACTTTTTACTATCTTTGTGCTCCTAATCCAAAATGTTTATGATTTCACTGCCACCAGCATTTACCGAACGAATGACCCGACTCTTGGGGAATGAATCGAAAGCCTTTTTCGAAGCGTTGAACAACCCATCCCCGTCAACCATTCGCCTTAATCCCTTGAAAATGGGCCTCCAACTCCCGTTCCCGGAACTGATAGACAAGCAGATACCCTGGTGCAGTGATGCTTATTACTTAAAAGAACGCCCGGTCTACACGCTCGACCCGCTCTTGCACGGGGGAGCCTATTACGTCCAGGAAGCCTCCTCCATGTTCTTACAGACCGTACTTCAACAAATCGCCGGGAGCCAACCGATCCGGGCCTTAGACTTATGCGCGGCCCCGGGCGGGAAATCCACGTTACTGGCAACCTGCCTGCCAGAAAATTCATTATTAATTTCTAACGAGGTCATCAAATCAAGAGCCACCATTCTCAAAGAAAACATCATCAAGTGGGGATGTGACCACGTTATTGTCACCAGCAGTGATCCCGGTCGATTCACCAAGCTGAAAGGAGCGTTCGATCTCGTACTCGTGGATGCCCCCTGTTCCGGCGAAGGCATGTTTCGAAAAGACGAGAAAGCCATTTCCGAATGGAGCGAAAACAACTTGCGACTATGCGAGGAACGCCAGAAACGAATCATTTCCGATATTTGGGATACACTAACCCCCGGAGGACATCTCGTGTACAGCACCTGCACCTATAACCCCGGAGAAAACGAGGGGATTCTCAACTGGATTCTTGATACTTTCGACGCATCACCCGTTGAAATCCGGCATAACTACCCCACCATCGTACCCACCCGCCCCCCTCTCCACGGGTATCATTTCTACCCGCACCAAACGGACGGCGAAGGCTTGTTCATGTGTGTTATCCAAAAGAATGACGGCACTCCTTTTTCCCTGAAAAAAGATAAACGTACCTCTCAATCCCCGACAGTCAAACTCCCGGCAGACATTCTCCCGTTGTTACCGGATTTAACCCGGTATACCCCTTATCTAGCAGGAGAAACACTCGGAATCATCCCGAAACAACACGCCGACTTCATACAATATTTAAGCACGCAAGTAGGTGTCCTTTACAAAGGTTGCGAGATCGGGGAAAACATTAAAGGCAAAACTAAACCCGCTCACGCACTGGCACTCTACCACAGATTGCGACATCAACATACCACCCGTCAGGAAGTAGACCTCCCCACCGCGCTCCAATTCTTGCGAAAAGAAGATTTCCGCTTTGACGCCCCCCAGGGAGAATGGATACTCATCACCTACAAAGGCGTCGGACTCGGTTGGGTTAAAGAAGTCGGTAACCGACTAAATAACTATTATCCCAAAGAATGGCGAATTAAAAACTTGTAACCCTCTGACCTGCAACTGGTCAAACGTTATTACTCCTCCACGGAACAATAACGCTTGATCACGCTATAAGAATCTGTCAATCCAAGCTCCCCGGCCTTACTCAAATCCACGTTAGCCGCACTCCTGTTTCCCTGGTATATATGAAGTAGCCCCCGGTTATAATAAGCCTCGGCAATATCCTTATCCAAGGACAACACTTTCGTGTACATATCAATCGCTTCTTGAATCTTACCGCTCTTCGCGTACACGTTAGCAATATTAAACATGGCAAACACGAAATCCGGGTCTATTTCTAGGCACTTGTTATTTCCCTCCAGCACCAGAGAATAATCCACCGTCCGTTTTATCTTCTCCTCCTCACCCACGACACGGGAAGTCTTTTCCTCAATGGATTCGATGTAATCGTACATCCGCGAACGTGCACTTGCCAGATTCATCAATGCGAACAAATGTTTCGGGTCCCGTTCCAACACGGCCTTGAAATCCTCGATTGCCTTCGTGTAATCTCCCCGGTTCAAGTACAACGCCCCGCGTAACAACAACGCATCCGTGTTACTCCGATCCTTCCGGATATCTGTCGATAGCGTCTCTATATAATTATTCTCGAACTCTCTCGGGTAATTAAATCTCTTGTTCGACACCGTCAAAGCCGGATTATAATTATGATCCTGGTTAAACTTCATGATTCGCTTGTCGAAATACTGCACCTTCCCTTTTCGCAAAGTATCCAGTGCCAGATATTGCACGATAAACATATCCTGTAACTCGATAATCACGTTCTTATCCTGCAAACGCCCGTTAATCACGTCTTTCATGCGATCATTCCGGGAATTGATATCAATCAGGCGACGGAAATTCTCCGTCGTGTCCACGAGTGCATTCTTATCTCCATCCTTCATCTTCTTGTAACGCTCCATAATCTCGTCAGCCTTGTACTGATCCTTCTGGGCTGATGCATAATCATTCATATCGGCACTCACCGAGGCTCTCGCCAAGTAAGCCTTCACGAAATCCGGGTAAATCGAAATACTCTGCGAGAAATCATTATAAGCACCCTCCAGATCCTTGATCTCCATCTTCAACAATCCCCGGTTGAAATAAATCAATATATTATCCGGGTTCATTTCCAACACCTGGTCAAAATCATGAATAGCGTTATTATAATCTCCGATCTCCGATCTCAGCAAAGCCCGGTTATAATAAGCATAAGCATACGTACTATCCACCTTCAACACCTCCGTGTAATCGGCCATCGCTTCCGGATACTTTTTCAACTCGTACCAGGCAATGGCACGGCTCATCAAAATCCGTTTATTATTCGGGTTTATTTTCAAAGCCTTGTTATAATCCTCGATCGCTTCACGGTACTCTTTCTCCTGGAATCTCAGATACCCCCTCAACCCGTAAGCATCATCCGAGAACATATTCAACCGGATAGCCATATTACAATCCTCGATCGCCCCGTCCAGATCATCGAGTTTCTCCCGCATAATCGCCCGGTTCAAATAAGCCGGCAACAAATTCTTATCTATAATCAACGCTTTAGAATAATCCTTCTCGGCAGCCTTGTAATCCCCCATATCCGCCTCCGTGATCGCCCGGTTGGCAAACGCGTAAGCTTCACCCGGGTTAATCGAGATCGCCATATTGTAATCATTCATGGCATCCTCGTATTGCTTCATGTTGTGATAAGCAATCCCCCGGTACATGTAAGCGTGAAAATAATTCGGGTTCAACTCGATCGCCTCCGTGTAATCCCGTATAGCCCCCTCGAAATCATCCAAGTTCAACTTCGCCAATCCCCGAAAAAAATAGGGCTCCGACAAATAAGGCTTTATCCGTATAATATTATTGAAATTTTCAATCGCGCTCACGTAATCATCAAACATGATCGCACTTTTTCCCGCACGCAACATACTCGCCGTATTCCATTGTGCCGACACTCCCAAGGTCGTCAAACAGAAGAATATAATAACGCCAAATTTCTTCATTCGATAAATATATATTTTCGGGCTAAAGATAGTAAAAAACAATTTAATTCGCTAATTTTGTAGTTATTGAACCACAGATTAAAACGATGCATCATGAGATACTTGAACCCAAAGGCAGACCTGACTTTTAAACACGTATTCGGCGAACATCCCGACTTGGTGATGAGTTTACTCAATGCCCTGCTCCCGCTCGCTCCCGGAGAGGACATCACCGATATCGAGTACCTCCCATCGGAAATGGTACCGGAAAATCCATTACGCAAGAACAGCATCGTGGACGTGCGTTGTAAAGATAAAGTGGGCCGCCAGTTCATCGTCGAGATGCAGATGATCTGGTCCCCCGAGTTCAAACAACGAGTTTTGTTCAATGCCTCGAAAGCTTACGCCCGACAAATAGACTGTGGCGAAAATTATCACTTGCTGCAACCCGTCTACTCGCTCAACATTGTTAACGATATCTTCGAACCCGAACTGGAAGGATATTATCATCATTACAGACTCGTACACGTGGAGAATTCCGATAAAGT
>ENA-UEPH01002555-UEPH01002555.1-human-gut-metagenome-genome-assembly--contig:-NODE-2555-length-12712-cov-72.274317_pt1 | contig 12712 bp, 25 predicted proteins | sample MGYA00242891_ERZ507898 | MGnify/ENA primary metagenome ERZ507898 (study PRJEB26167, sample SAMN06115411) | human gut metagenome | host: Homo sapiens | place: China:Guizhou | collected 2014-10-15... | reverse complement strand
TTTATCTGCTAATTCAGTGATGAGAGGACGTTTAGACGCAAGAAGGACGCTGAAGAGCTTAGTTGCGGATTTGAGGGAAAACAAAACTTTCAAGGACGTAATCAAGAATCATCTTGACGGACGTGCTAGGACTGACGAACTGTTCGCCAAGTCCTACGCAAAAGAAAACAAGAATTTGGATGAGTGCTGTTCCTACATCATGGGAGAGGCACGGAAACGGGGCTCTGCCGTGGCCATGACAGACGAGGAGGTATTCGGGATGGCTATCCACTATTACGATGAGGATGACATCAAAGTGAGCAAGACGCCTGCTGGAACCCGTGCATCCATCTCCACATTTCAACCCGTAGAACTGACGGAAGGGGAGAAGAAAGCGGCTCGTGAAGCGGCGATAAAACGTTTGACCGAAGAGCAATATGTATCGCTTAGGAAAAAAACGTCACGGGCAAGGAAAGGAGCAACTGAAGTACAACAGATGTCATTGTTCTAAATTATGGATGGTATTCTGTCTGGTAAGATTTGCCCTTATTGTGGTAATCGTACCGAATATGTGGATAGTTCTGTTATTTATGGACGTTCTTACGGGATGATATATCTATGCTGGGATTGTATGGCTTATGTCGGTGTGCATAAGGGTACAGACCGAGCGTTAGGACGACTGGCAAATACAGAACTAAGGGAAGCCAAGAAAGAAGCCCACTTCTATTTTGACCAAATAGCTAAGACCAATCTTATCAATAAAATTTGGAAGAAACATATCCCCAACACTTCAAATAGGAATAAAGCTTATTTGTGGTTATCTATTCAATTAGGAATACCACATGAAGTTTGTCATATTGGTATGTTCGATGTGGAAGATTGCAAGAGAGTTGTTGAACTGTGTAAACCATTGATAGGACAATGAAACCGAGGACGAAATTAGAGAAGCACTCAGTGGCATTGGCAGGCAAGTTACCGCCATTGACGGATGCGCAACGGAGATATGCCATTTCTCTGTTCCCTCAAGTGGGTTACTACTTGAAGAAAGGTGAAGTGTGGTGCCAGTGTTGCGGCTATATCGACACGGTGAGTAAACCGATGCTGGCTGTGTCGTTGGAAATGGAATCTCACATTTGCCCGAACTGCGGGAAATCATTGAATTTGGAACACAGACATGGCAGGAAGGCCAATTCTGAAGAAAAGCTTTATTCGGTAGTGCAATCCTTCCGTGGCATGATGGTAGTACGGACGTTCGATGTGCTGCGTGATAATGTGTACGGTTGCGATACCCGTATGTACATCCATGAGGTATTCCAGAATTGGATAACTGCTGATGGTAAGGAGGTGATTACTGGGAAAAAATATACTCGTAGTCCGTTTCATTTCAGTTGGGATTACGATAGCAAGACAGATGTTAAGCAGCACAACGGAAGTGCTTCCGGGTATTACGAGATGAACGATGTCTTTGATGTGACGGGAAATTTTCTCTATCCGCGTGCATCAGTCACTCCCTTGCTCCGGCGCAACGGTTGGATGGGGCGATTATTGAAGATGGCACGGGTTTCTGTTGTGGATACTATTTGCCAGCTGCTTACCAACCCCTTAGCCGAGACTTTGGTAAAGACCGGGCAGTTGTCCGTTTTTGAATACATGTTGCGTAAGGATAACTACGAGATACCTTTCCGGCATGCCCTTAACATCTGCAACCGGAATCATTACATCGTTCAGGATGCTTCCCTATGGTTCGACTATCTGGAAGCATTGGCATACTTTAACCTCGACACCCATAACGCTAAATATGTTTGTCCGCCTAACCTTATGGAAGCACACGACAAGATGATGGAGCGTAAACGCAAGGTGAAAGCGAAACGGAGTTTGGAGGAAAAGTACAAGGAGGCAGCCAAGTGGGAAGAAGTGTACAAGAAAGACAAAGGGAAGTTCTTCGGTGTGTGCTTCGGTGACGGTGAGATAATGGTGACGGTGATAAGCAGTGTTGCCGAGATAGCGGAAGAAGGTGCGGCAATGCACCATTGCGTATATGACAATGGTTATTACAAGAGGCCGGATTCTCTGATACTTTCTGCAAAGGACACCGAAGGGAAACGCATCGAGACTGTGGAACTGAATTTGAAAACTTTGAAAGTAGAGCAGTCAAGGGCGGTATGCAATGGTGTTTCGCCTTATCACAATCGTATCATTGGTCTTGTGGAGAAGAATATAAATCTAATTAAACAACGAATGACAGCATGAAAGAATATATAGAATTTCTGAAAGACAAGATGGCCATCAGCCGTCAGACCGGGTTCGAGGTCAATCCGGATGAACTGACACCGTCGTTATATCCCCATGTGAAAGATACTGTTCGCTGGGCGGTGTCCGGCGGTTGCCGTGCGATATTCTCCAGTTTCGGTATGCAGAAAACCGTAACCCAGTTGGAGATACTTCGGGTAGTCCTGAAACACAAAGGCGGCAAAGGGCTGATAGTTTGTCCCAAACGTGTAGTGGTTGAGTTCCTTACACAAGCGGAACAACATCTGCACATGAAAGTGACCTATGTACGAACTATGGCTGATGTGATGATATGCCCGACTGACATCATGGTTACGAACTACGAGCGTGTGCGCGACGGTGAAGATGGTGTAAGAATAGAACCTTCCTACTTCACCGCAACATCATTGGATGAAGCGAGCGTATTACGTGGTTTCGGAACCAAGACCTATCAGGAGTTCCTTCCCTTGTTTGCGGATGTTCCCTACCGCTTTGTCGCCACCGCCACGCCATCGCCCAACAGGTACAAGGAGCTGATACATTATGCCGGTTATCTCGGTGTGATGGATACCGGGCAGGCACTTACCCGTTTCTTTCAGCGTGACAGCACGAAGGCGAATAACCTTACCCTTTATCCGCACAAGGAGAAGGAGTTCTGGTTGTGGGTAAGTACATGGGCGTTGTTCCTCACCAAACCGTCCGACCTTGGTTATCCCGATACCGGATATGAATTGCCGGAACTGCGTGTACATGAAGAAGTGGTTAGTGTTGACAACTCCACTGCCGGAACCGACCGTGACGGACAAGTGAAGATGTTCCGTGAGGCTGCTCTCGGACTTGCTGACGCAGCGAAAGAACGTCGGGACAACATGCAGGAAAAGATTGTCCGTGTGGTGGAAATCATTAACCGTCCTGAAAACAAAGACGACCATTTCCTTTTATGGCATGACCTGGAGAATGAACGGAAGGCTTTGTGTGATGCCATACCCGGATGTAAGGCTGTGTACGGCTCGCAGGATGATGAGGAAGCCGACGAAGTGATAGCGGACTTTAAGGACGGCCGTCTGAAATATCTGGCCGCCAAACCGGAGATGCTTGGTGAAGGTTTGAACTTCCAGTACCACTGCCATAAGGCAATCATGTTCATCGACTACCGTTTTAACGACAAGTTCCAGGCGATAGCCCGTATCTGCCGTTTCATGCAGCAGCATCCGGTTGACCTTTATCTGGTCTATGCGGAAAGTGAGGGCGAGATATACAAGAGCTTCATGCAGAAGTGGGCGCAACACCGCGAGATGGTAGCCAAGATGACCGATATAGTCCGCGAGAACGGTTTGTTCGGCTTGCAGGCAGAGGAGAAGATGATGCGGTGGATGTTTGCCAGCAGGGAAGAAAAGTCCGGTAAACTGTGGAGGGCAATCAATAATGACAATGTTCTTGAATGCCAGACTATGGAAAGTAATTCGGTGGACTTGATTGTAACCAGCATCCCGTTCTCCAACCACTATGAGTACACTCCGACCTATAACGACTTCGGGCATAATGAGGACAACGGCAAGTTCTTCGAGCAGATGGATTATCTTACACCGGAGCTTATGCGTATTCTTAAACCCGGTAGGTTAGCTTGCATCCATGTGAAAGACCGTGTACTGTTCGGCAACGCTACGGGTGACGGTATGCCCACTATCGACCCGTTCAGTGAAATGACTGTATTCCACTACATGAAACACGGTTTCCGCTACATGGGGCGCATCACGGTGGATACGGATGTGGTAAGGGAGAACAACCAGACTTATCGGCTTGGATATACGGAGATGTGCAAGGACGGTTCAAAGATGGGTATCGGTTGTCCTGAGTATGTCCTTCTTTTCCGCAAGTTGCCTTCCGACACCTCACGGGCTTATGCTGATTTACCGGTGACAAAAAACAAAAGCGAATATTCGTTGGCCCGTTGGCAGATAGACGCTCATGCAAGTTGGAAATCTTCGGGTAACTCTTTATTGAGTTACGAGGACATGAAAGGGGCCGGCATTGACAAGATACGCCACCTATTCAGGAACTACGAGCGTGGGCACGTCTATGATTATGAGGAACACGTATCATTCGCCGAAGAGCTGGAGGCATACGGAAAACTGCCAAAGACATTCATGGCCGTTGACCCGGTAAGCAAGAAGCCTTGGATATGGGATGATGTCACCCGTATGCGCACGCTCAATACTAAGCAGTCGCAGAAGAAACGGCAGAATCATATTTGTCCCCTTCAGTTGGATATTGTCGAAAGATTGATTGAACGGTATTCAAACAGGGGTGAACTGGTGTTTGACCCGTTCGGAGGTATCGGCACCGTTCCCTATTGCGCTATCAATCTGGGGAGGAAAGGTCTGTCAACCGAACTCAATTACGACTACTGGAAAGATAGTCTTTCATATCTGTATGAGGCAGAGATGGAGGTCAGCGCACCCACATTGTTCGACTTAATGAATGATGCCGTATGAACATTCACCAGATAGTTCCCCGTTCGGATTGCACCTCCTTCGCCAAGTGCGGCAAGCATTCCCTTGCATATTGCAGGAGGTACGGTGCGTCCGAATGCGGGCCATGTGAAATCGTGAGGAGGAAACCCCGTAACCGGGTGGTGGTTGACGGAGTGGAGCGTAAACTGTGTACCCGCTGTGGTAGAGCGCTTCCGTTGTCCCGGTTTTTCGATAGGACAGCCCGTCGTAACGGTAAGGAATACCATCTGAAAGCGTCATGGTGCAAGATGTGTATGGCAGAGGTACAGAGCGAGAGAAATAGAAAAAATGAATTAAATAACAAGAAAAAATGAATAAGGAAATAACCCTTGAATGGCTTAGATTGGAATTTTATAAATGCAATCATGCCAAGTACAGAAAGTATGCTGATGAATGGTTAAACAACCTTACTGATGCACAGATAGAGGGATTTGAGAAGCAACGCATAGGACAAATTGATAAATCGAAATGTGTATGAATCTTCAATCTAAAATAGCTTACTCCATCTCTTTGTTGCACAAATGTGAGCAAATGGCACTTGATATGGATTCGGAGAATGGCTTTTATTTAGCTTTTTCCGGCGGTAAGGACAGCCAAGCTCTCTATCACATAGCAAAGATGGCAGGAGTGAAATTCAAGGCTCACATGAACCTAACCAGTGTTGACCCACCAGAGGTTATTCGCTTTGTGAAATGGAACTATCCGGATGTGGAGCTGATAAAGCCGAAGATGTCAATTTATGATATGGCACTTAAGAAACATTTAATACCTACAAGAACTATTCGATGGTGTTGTGCTGAATATAAAGAGATGTCTGGCGCAGGAAAGGTGACACTAATAGGTATTCGCCATGCGGAAAGTGTAAGGCGTTCCAAACGAAAGGAGATTGAAATTAGTTCCCATAAATTCAGTGGGAACTTCGACCAATTTTCGGAGCACAAAGAGAAAATGGTTACATGTGTCGGTGGCAAAGACAAGATTCTTGTTTCTCCAATTATCAATTGGACTGATAAAGATGTATGGGATTTCTTGAACGAAAATAACATACAGCACTGCTCCCTATACGATGAAGGATATAAACGAATAGGCTGTATTCTCTGCCCGATGTCAAACTATAAGCAGAAATTAAAGGATTGTCAGCGCTTCCCTCATGCCCGTACAAGATGGATTCAGACCATACAAAAGCTCATTGATACTGGATATGTCAATCGTAACTTTACCGATGCAGAGTTTGGTTTTAGTTGGTGGATTAGCGGCAAGTCTTTTGACCAATATTATGCAGATGAGGTGTTACAACGGAAAATAGAGTTTAACGAATAACAATAAAAGAGTAGTTATGAAACAGACGGTAGAAGAAGCTGCAATGCAAGAGCTTATGTCAAGCCATGCAATAGTGGTTGAAGGTGAATTAGCCTATCAGAGACAGGCTATGCTAAATATGTTTAAGAAGGGTGCCGACTGGCAGTCAAAGCAATCACTTTGGATAAGCGTAAAGGAGCGACCGCCAAAATATAATATTGAGGTTATTATATGCCATGAACGCGAATTTTATATAGGTAAAATGTATTATGCAATGCAATCAAATTGGTGGAGGATAAGCAATGATGAAAGAACTGATATAATAGTTAGCGAGGATGATTCTTGGATGCCTATACCTATCTTTTGACGAGATACTCGAAGCAAATAAGGATGTATTAAAATGAATTAAGGAGATTGAAAATATGAAAGGAAATGTATTTGACAAAATAAGGAAAGCAGCCAATAAATATATAAAGTATGCGCTTGCTTGTGACGATGTAGCCAAAGAAGCACAAAAGTATATAGATTGGAGTGATGATGTTTCATGTGAATATTATCTTGGTGATGGAATAGGTATAATGATAGACGAATATGTTTGTTGTGCTAAAACATTCTTTGATTTGGTGGAAGAATCAAAGAACGGTATGGTTGACAGAGAAACTTTTATGAGAAACAGTATTTGATATGGGAAAACAAACCGACAATATTTGTTGTGAAAAATGCAAGCACTATTCCCGTGTGGTAGATAGAGAGGACCGTTCTCGCGGATATGTATGTGCTTTATGGCTGGACGGGATAGCTGGCAGTGCAGATTGGTTCTATCCGGATGTGAAATGTTTCGAGAAAAATATAAGAGATGGAAAGATATAGGATTGTGAAAGAAATAAGGTATAGCGGCTGTATTCCGATGGTCGTGTATTGCGTACAAGTAAGAAAAGACAAACGTATTTCATCCGAATGGGTGAATGTAAAGGGATTTGATACCTATAAGAGAGCGAAAGAGTTGTTGGATGTTTTAAATGGTGATTGATTATGGAAGTAAAGAACGGAATAATAATAGACGGAGTGCTGCATGAAATGGTGTCAATAAGAGAAAACTACTCGTGTGACAATTGCAGCTTGCAAGGAACATGTGATAAAACAGACTTCTTCTTATGTACAGTAATTGCCGGACGGCATAACTCTGATGAACGTTTTATCAATCGTGGCAAAGTAACAGACATTAAGATAGATAAGGATAATAAACAATGAAAAAGTACAGAATATACAGATACGGACTTTTTGACCACATTTTTGACGTTCAAATAAAAAAGTGGTATGGATGGGTACTTGTTAAGAGGTTTAAGGCAGATATAAGTTCTGATGACACAATGATAGATAATATTTATTATTGTGAAATGTTATCTAAAGAACTTTTGGATAAGCTGGAGGAGGTATTATGAGACCAAAACAAGTATTATCAGTCGAACAGATGAAGCACTTGCAGGAGCTTGGATTAGATACAAGCGATGCAAGCATGGTCCTTATCGCTATAGACGATGATGGTTGCACATTGGACTGGGGAACCGCCTTGACTGCAATATCTGCACATTTGTATGAGGTCAGTTTTGAATTGTTCGACGCGGATTCTTCCTATTACGGCCATTCATATCAAAAAGATTGCGGAGTGTTCACCTTACAGGACATTCTCGGCAAGCTGTCACCTTTAATTGAAAAATCTTATTGGCTCGAAATCAGTGTTAGTGCACCTAAAAAAACATGGCATATTAGGTATAAGGAATCTGGATGCACTTTATCCTATTTTAGTTCAGAAAAACTTATTGATGCAGCCTACGAGATGCTGTGCTGGTGTATTGAAAACGGATATATTAAAACTAAAGAATAGTTATGAAAGCAAGAATAAAAGAAACCGGAGAAATTGGAGACGTCCTATGCTGGGACGATGTGGAAAAGACTAAATTAAGTATTCTTCTAAAAGGGAGTGTATGTACAATTCCATATCAAAACATAGAAATCATTCAATTAGGAAGTAGCATTGACTGGGAACAGAGGCGCTATGAACTGGCAAAGGCTGCAATGCAAGGGTATTGTATCGCTTTAGGTATAAATGATGATAGCGAAACATATGAAGATATTGCAATAGGCTCTTTGAGAGTGGCTGATGCACTAATAAAGAAGTTGAAAGGAGATTGAATAATGGAAAGAGGGGAAATATTAAAGCTATCAGATTTGAAAGATATGCACGGCTCTATTACTTTGGAATATACCGGGATTCTTTACGCGGGTGTAGATAGGGAAAAGAAGCTCCGTGAATTGACAAAAGTTAATCCGCAGGAGTATTGTCTTGCATTGGGGGTGAATGATGATAGTGAAATTTTCAAAGACATTTCGTCGGGTTCCTTAGTGTCACCGATGAAATTTTTTAAGAAACTGAAAGGAGAATAACTATGGGATTTACAACACCGTGCTTTATACGCAAAAACACACCGGAGCTTCGGAAGAAGCTGGAAGAGTTGGGATATGAAATACTTAATTCTGGTAATACAACCTTAGATGCACATAATTATGACGGCAATGGAAGTCATAAAAGCATTGAAGAAGGAAGAGCAATCATAACATCTTATGGGAATTTATATGGGGTGATATATGATATAGATACCGTAACCAAGAAAGGAAGGATTGATTGCGGAGCCAACGAACCTTTGTTTCTCGCCATTGCTGCATTGAGAGATGATACAGACAAGAACCAATGGTTTACCGATGGAGATAAATGGATTCAGTGTCCGGAAATCAAGTTCTCTACTTATTGGGCTTACAATGATATTGAAGTGGATATCGATAATATTCACAAGGCTACCGTAAAGGAATTGCAGGAACTATTCTCCCAAAAGATTCAAGTCCCTCAAATAGAGTGGAACATCAATGACGTTATAAATAAAGATTAGTATCATGAAACAGAACAAGAAAGAAGTGGTCTTTGACGGCAAGGACCTTATATTCAATGTGGACGGAATAGAAATCAAGAACGGGAAACTGCCTGATTCCTTCAGTATAAAAGAGCGCTATGAGATAAGCGCGGAAAGCCTTACCAAGCTTGTCGTAGCGTTGGGTGACGGGAATACGCTGGCTGAATTTATTGATGTACAAGAAGGATTCAGTTTTTCCAGGAAAACACGGGCTATCTATTCCTTGAAGGATGAGTATGTCAAGAAGCTTGTCGAAGAAATAGCCAAGTTGGAAAATAAAGTAAATTCCCTGCAAGATGAAGTTTATGCAGGACGTAGAGAAGCTGCTGATGAAAGATACAAGCGTATACTGCTGGAAGGTTTTATTGAAGAGCACAACAAGCGCTCATGGTGGGGACGGGCAGAAAAGATTGAACTTAAAACGGAAGACTAGCAATGAACCTGCATATTACAGATTTCCCGGAATACCCGTGGAAGACCCTGGATGTGCATAAGGACTTCAGCTACTCGTTCAACATCAGTCCGGGAAAGAAAATAGAGGAGGATTTGTTCGATTCCTCCAAGATGAAAGTTGTGTCCTACAATGAAAACAGCCATGTGCAGATATTGGCTGTATGTGACCCTTACGGACCGCCTTTCTATGTACGCAGTGATATTGATGGTTTGTTATGGTCCTCATGGGTAAAAATAGAGGAGGAACACTTCTGGCAAGAGATTAATGGTTGTGCGGCAACCATTAATTTCCCTCCTCTGTGTACGTCTCATTATTATTTTTAATCGAATTGAACAATCAGAAATTAAAAACTAAAACTTATGGAATCAAAAGATTTTTTAATTGAATCAGAGAATCCGAATAACTGTCATCGGCATTCCTCTCCAAATGGACAAACAGTTCTTCCAGCGAATTCCACTGACGGGAGTCGCCAATGTGAAGAATCATCTTCCACAGATAAGGATTTTCGAGAAACAGAGGAAACATTCGAGCAGCAATCGCATTGTAATGGTCTCTGTGGTATACATTCTCTCTTAGAAGGCTATCCCAGGATTGTAGAAATTTTGGATGAAGAGTTGAAGCGTATAACTCTGGATTCTCTGCCAGAAGGTCATTTAGATAATCCTGGAAAGAAGGGGCGTAATGGCGCTGAACTGATTGCGGATATTGACTCCAAATTCGGAACAAACTATTCAGATTATACATGGAAGCAAGTTCGCAAACGGATTCTTCAAACCACATCAAACCAGACAACTCACCCGTCATAGTTCCGTTGATAATGTGATGGCAATACTCATGAGCAAATTGGTAAATCCATTGGCACCAAAAATCACCTCTTGTGTGAAGGTAAATAATCCTATCATTACCAATGTTGCTGCACATTGGATTATCCTTAAAGTAGTTGTATCTAACCGTACATTTATCTATCGAGGAACAAGGGATTTGAAGTGCATCGCTAAATGTCATATCGACATAACTGAGAATCTCTTTCACGATATACACATTGAAATCACCGAATGCTTCATCAGTGGCAAGCCTTATATTAGGGCTTACTTCAATAACAGGGTATTGCATAATAACTAAGTTTAAAATTTGACGAAACAAATATACAAATAAAAACGGGCACACCCGACATCCATAATGATAAGTTTAGAATTTGACACTTTACTCTTTTTCATTTGGGTGTGCCCTTTATAAAGGAAAAAAATGATTATATGACAGAAGAACTTGTAACATTGGAAACTGCGAAGGTGCTGAAAGAGAAAGGATTTAAAGAAGATGTTAGTGTCTTTTACGAATTGGTGTGTGAAGAAGGTAGTTATGAGTATGAGCTATTTGAAAGCTACGATGCCCAGAATTACAATGCAAGCGTTTACTCTTTCTCTGCCCCAACTCAATATATCGTCCAGAAATGGCTGCGTGAAACCAAGAACTTACAGATTGAAATATACCGAAGTGCCGTAGGGTACGGCTATGCTATAGTGAAATCCGATAACGGAACGTGGCAGGAAGATGATGATTCCAGGGGGCCTAATGATGGCGGTCTGTGGGATACCTACGAAGAAGCACTTGAAGCAGGAATACAAGAAGCGTTAAAACTTATATGAAAATGACTCCTATTGTAAATGATGCTTATAGACTTAGAAAGCTTCTAGAAAAAGCAACGGGAATAAAAGTTTATAAATCAGATTTACTTTCTAATTATTTCAATTGTTATCTAAGCATAACGCAAGAGTATAAGAATGAAACTAATCCGCATATTACAGTAGCGCAAGGTGACTGGTCGATAGTAAATGGCGGTGAATATAAAATTTCACTCTATACACCTACAATCGTCATTAAAGGCAAGAAGGTGCTTAATACTCGTTTTGTAAAAGATGTAGCCTATAAGATAGTGGAAGCATTAAATGATGAATTTGGAGAAGATAATTGGAATACGTGCAACAATGAAACGAGAGTTTGGCTTCCCATGTCTCGAAACTCGTTCTATTTGCAAATTCCAAATTTTGAGAAGTATTAAAACTTATATGATATGGCTAAGAAAATAATGTTTAATGATAAATACGGCTTAACCCAAGCCGTATTGGATGGTCGGAAGACTATGACAAGAAGAGTTTATAAATTACCAGCTAAATCATACGGAGGATTAGAAATTGAAGATAATAAAATAATCACATTTGATATAAGTGGGGAAGAAATAGCAACATCCCCGAAATACTATATTGGCGAAGTAGTTGCCATTGCACAACCATATAGAAATATTGCACATCCCGATGACGGTTTCCTTGATGAAAGATATGAAGTTAAAGACGAATATGTTGCAGGATGGGCAAATAAGATGTTTGTACGTGCCGACCTCATGCCGCACCATATCCGAATTACAAACATAAAATTTGAAAAGTTACAATCTATCTCCGAAGAAGATTGCTTGAAAGAAGGTGTTATTAAAAGATTTCACTCACCAGCATGTAGAAACTTTTACTATGTGCCAAACGTGGAAGTTAAGAGTAAGGATGATGTTTATTTGACATCACAAGAAGCATTTTCCGCATTGATAGACAGAATATCCTGCAAGGGTACATGGAAATCGAATCCCTATGTCTTCGTTTACGAATTTGAACTGATTGATTAAAATTTATTATGGAAACCGTGGAACTGATAATTAAAGTCTCCATCTCTTTATTCAATGCCATTGCATTAGGATTTGTCCTAATCCTGGTAAGCAGATGGCATAGGCGCATGGAGGACAAGCTGAATGAGATAAGGGAATACACCCGTAGGGTTTCAGAGTGTAACCGGTTCATTTATATAAACCAACTTGAATGGCTGAAAAGCGCAATGATTAATGAGGAACGGTACGAGGAGGCTGCTAAAATCAATAAATGTATTGAGGATGAGTATAACAAATTAAAGAATAGTAAACATGAATCTAAATGAATTGCGCGACCGCGCCTATAAAACCGCTTGCAACCACGGTTTTCACGATGAAGAGCTGAGTAATGAACACTGCCTTTGCCTTGTCATATCCGAACTTATGGAAGCTGTGGAAGCGGATAGAAACAATAAATATGCTGATAGGAAATCTTTCAAAGATTATTATGAGGATGAAGAGCCGCATGGAAAATCCAGTGTAAGCTGCCCCCTAAAACCAAGCGATTCTGCCCCCTTGTGCTAAAATAATCCTACCCCCTTGA
>ENA-UEPH01002540-UEPH01002540.1-human-gut-metagenome-genome-assembly--contig:-NODE-2540-length-12777-cov-4.975512_pt1 | contig 12777 bp, 12 predicted proteins | sample MGYA00242891_ERZ507898 | MGnify/ENA primary metagenome ERZ507898 (study PRJEB26167, sample SAMN06115411) | human gut metagenome | host: Homo sapiens | place: China:Guizhou | collected 2014-10-15... | reverse complement strand
CTAAAGCTACCGCCAGTTCTCCATACAGATGATCCTCTGCAATACGAAAATATCTGGCATCCACTGCTGTCTCCTTACGTCCTACTTCCTCTCTGGCACGTTTCCGCAGGTAGATCGTCTTGATGATCCGGATCAGATCCTGACAGCTTCTGGTCTTTAAGCAATTCTTGTATTCCTGCTCTAACAGCTTATCATTGGCAATGGTGATCAGCGGGATCTCCGGGATCCTGTGGATCAGATTCTCCGCTTCCTCGTGCGCAAGCACTTTACGCATGGAACCTTCCGCCGTATCCACCGGAATATATACCGTGCTGGAGGACAGATACAGAGGTTTTAAAATATAATACTCTCTCTTCTTATCCACTCCCGCTATGTCTAATGTCGTGATCTCTTCCACCACACAGACTCCCTTACTGCCACATACTACACGTTCGCCCTTCTGAAACACCTTAACCTTCCTTTCCTCTGCCGATTGCAGAAAAATGCAAAACACAATTTCCGTTTACTACCAATAATATACCCATTTTTAACTATTCTAACAGAAAAAGCGCCGAAATGTCAGTATCTTTCGGCGTTTCTGAATATTTTTGTGAATATTGCTCATAGGAAATCGGTCAGGTATTGTGCATTATTTCTGATAGGCGATGCGTGGATCTCCGTTTTTTAAGTAAATAATGCCTCTGCGTTCAAAGCCGTTCTTCTCCAATAAGTGCTGCATGGTGTGATTATCGAAATGGGTGTCGGCCCGCAGATATTTCACTTTGCTCTCACAAAAAGCAACACATTTTGCAAACAGGCCCCTTACTTCCCCGTCTCCTGCCAGGCGATGGATCGTGCCGTAAGGTCTCTCCTCCCGCCAGCTGCCGTCCTCAATATAGGCATAGGTCGGTTCCTCCTCCAGCAAAAGCATAAATACCCCGTGGATGCGTCCGTCTTTTTTATACACGTACAACCTCTGTTTTTCAATGTCTGTCCGCAGTGTCTCCGGATCCGGATAGGCGCCGTTCCACTGGTTCGGATTGCCGTTTGCCCGCATGTAGGCTTTGGCGATGTCATAGATCTCCAGAATCCGGGGCAGGTCTGCCTCTTTTGCCGTTACGATCTCCTCCATCCCGTCACACTCTCTCCTCTCTTCCACTGTCTCCGGTGCCGTTTTCCCAAGAATGTCCCGCACGGCGGTCTCCATCCTCTCTGCCATCTGTCTGTGGCCCTTCGCTGTCAGGTGCACATGATCCGCCTTCGTCAGTTCACAGCCTCCCGCATCTAAGAAATCCGCCCGCTCAACCACTGCCAGCAAAGCATATTCTCTTGCCAGTGCTCTCGTTGTCTCCACACTGTTTTCATTAAAATCAGGATAAATCACACCCTCTTCGATGGGAACCGGTGCCACAATCAGGATCTTCGGTCCATTCTTTCCCCAGCAGGGAACCGATTTCGCCTCTTCCAAGAGGATCTGCATGCCCTTTGCAATCTTCCGCGCATCCGTATTGAATTTCACCTTGGAATCATTGGTACCTAACATCAGGATCAGCAGGTCTAACGGCTCGTGGCTGTTCAACAGGGCATGCAGTACCGGTAGCAGATTTACCGAATCCATGTCCGGATCATCATACACACAGGTTCTGCCGCTTAAGCCTTCCTCAATGACCAGATATTCCTCTCCCAGTGCTTTCTGTAACAGACAAGTCCAACGTTCCTCTTCATTATATCTGCTGCCGTGGTCGGCACTCTCCGACGGATCGGTGCAAAGCCCGTGGGTATTGGAATCTCCGATGCACAAAATATGTTTTTTCACTGTTTAACTCTCCGTTTTCTATTTCAGTCTGTAACTATCCAGGATCCCCAGACCCTTTTCCGACTCTTGCTCATAGAGCTCCAGCCTTCGGTTTCATTGACATATTCACGTATTGCTTCTGCTATGGTCATTTGATTTTTTCTCCTTCTACTGTTCCTTTGTTCATATTTGCTGCTTCTCTTTATTGTATCATAAGCTCACGAATTCGTGCTATCGCACTCTACATCCTGCTTCGCAGGATATTCGTTCGCTAATGAGCCCAGAAAAACAAATGTCTGCTTGCAGCCACTTGTTTTTCCTTGAGGCTCATTATATCATAAAAGGCGAACCCTGGCACCGCCAAAGTCCGCCCTTCATCATTTTCTTCTCTTATTCCTCATTCAACTTAGCTGTATAACTTATGATAATTCCCGTTTCTACCTTTCGCATTTTCTGGAAGAGTAAAAAATTTATCTCTTAAGTTAGTGTCATTTTAGAATCAAAACAGACCCTTAATAGTTCAAATACTAAAAAGGAAATCGGAATTATCAACAAATCAGGTTCATGAAATGTGACAAGGATAGAAAACCTTTCAGCTATATTTTCAAGTACCTGTGTTCCCGCAAGTGCACCGGTTCCGCTGATATAGAAATAAATATCTTTCATGGATATAACAGAGGCAATGCGATCCAGGAATCTGGTATACGACATTCCCAATACTACACCCACGATCAGTATTGCCTGAAACAATATTTTTCTCCAATTTATTTGTAGTGTTTCCTGAATCTTTTTCAACTGTCCCACACGAAAGTCTTTCCCATGAGCTAACATACATAACACAACTGCTATCAATGCAGCAAACAACAGTCCTGTGTTTCCCGGGATCTGAAAGAGCCGGCTTTCCGGCATAGTGATCCAACTCCATTGTTGCTCATATAAATCACTTTCCGTTTGATGTGCCATAAAAATCCAAAACTCTATCATTTTGCCAATCTCAGTTAACAAAAAATATCCTAAGATCACAGGCACACATTTAACAGCTTCCTTGATTTTCATCATAGGATTCTCCTTCTAATTTTGTAGACTTTTGTTACTCTTTCGTTCTTTTTTATAATAACTTATTTTTTTATTATTATCATAATTTGTCCACAAAAAGCAGAAATCTGACCACCAATTATTGCACGTCCAACAATATTTTAATACTTACCTGCATATCAACCCTGATTGACAACTTTCCTTGATATTTTCCCACGATTTGTTCAATAATCTTCATTCCCCAGCCATGCGCTAATGAATCCTGCTCTCTCTCAGATACAAAATGATTATTTTTAACCAATGGTTTTTCCTTATAGTCATTTTTCATTTCAATTACAAGAAACCCTGCTGTTATCGCAATATTCAATCTGATTTGTTCTTTTGCTGCTTCCAATGCATTGTTCAATAAATTGGCACATAATACACAAAATTCTCTATCCTCCAATTTTAACCCCGACGGAAGAATCGGTGTTTCGACCAACAAAAGAATATTACGCTGTTCCGCTTTCTCTTTTGCTTCATAAATTACGGTATCTACAATATTTACGCCTGTATGTACCGGAATCATTTTACACTGCAGCGGTTCCTGCACGCTCTCTATATATGATAAAGCTTCTTTCTGATCACCATTTTGCAGAAGTCTCTCCAGCGCTCGCAGGTGATGTTTGATATCATGATACAGTTTCGCATTTTCTGTATAGAAATTCTGTGCTCTGACATACTGACTCTCAATCAGATCATATTGTGTATCTAATACAGAGATTTGCATCTTCAGTTGCGATTGGCGGAAGTAAAAATATACCATAAGAAGCAGACTCACCAGGCAGGACAGGAAAACATAATTCTGAATTGCATTTCCATAAATCATATCCATGAAAAAATCACACAGAAATACTGTGCTAAAGAAAGCAATGCCAAATGTTTTCAACAGATTCAACGCTGTAAAAGTTTTTCCTATTACTTTATGTCTTATAGCAGATATCAATATACCATTTAAAACCAGCCACCCTACCTGTGCGCAAAATTCTGCATTTGTCCAGAAATGTTCCACCAGTCCCAGTAAAACAGTCCAGATAAAAACATAACTGACTACAAGGGATGCCACTTTTTCCACAGAGCCATTCCATAACAGGTATCCTAAAATAGTAAGAAGTAACAGTAACGGAATCCACGACAAATACTTTTGCAGACCATACCATAGCATTCCCGATAAAAATATTGTTAAAATAAATTTTTTATCTGAATCTATGTATTTTCTCCGATCAAAAAGCATATCCATCCATATCAGAAGCCATGCCGAATTGTGTATGCTCCACAGAATTTTAATCATTTGTACTCCATTTTCCATTATCCGTACCTGTCTGCCAATATTCCATTATTCGATGTTTTAATTGCGCCAGCCGTCGTTCTCCGATGTACAATTGCTGCCCCGTAGATAAAACCATCTGGTTATCTTTGATCTGTTTCACATGATATAAATTACACAAATATCCTCGATCCACCCATACGAATTCATCCTCCGGTAATTTTTCCGATATCTTTTTTAAGGAACTTCTTACCTTACACCTGGTAGCATCCGTCTTTTCAATATATAAATACTTACCTTCTCTCCAAATATATACAATTTTTCTAAATGGGATTTTTTCTATGCCCTGTTGGTTTTCTGCGATATAAACCTCTGAAATCCGTGATACAATTTCCCTGAATGCTGCCTCCAGTGCCTGTGTGATCATGCTCTTCATTTGTTGCTTCGGAATAAAACGAAATGGTCGGAATTCAAATGATTTATACACATAACTCTCGTAAGCAGACACAAAGATGATTAGAATATCCGGTGCTGTTTCCTGAATTTTAGCTGCCAGTTCAAAGCCATTTAATTCCTGCATTTCAATATCCAAAAACAACAAATCAAACGCTTGACCATCCTCAATTTCGTACCACAATGCCTTACTGCTCTGATATACATTACATTCATAAGGAATGCTTTTTTTCATGAAATACTCTTTTATATGTTTTTCCATGAACTCCGCGTCTTCTACTGTATCATCACATATTGCAGCTTTCATTTTCCATGCTGTATACTTTCCCATCGTTCCCCTCTCCTTTATAGTATAATTATGCCATAACTATGTCCTTTTTCAAATTATTTTTATTCATTAAGAGTATACATAAAAACGGTCTTTTGACTTATGCCAAAGACCGTTTCTTTTACAATTTTATTCTTCATTCATCTTAGCCAGCTTGGCTGCCTGGTCGGCTGCGATGCAGGCGTCGATGATCTCTTCGATATCTCCGTTCATGATCTTGTCTAACTTATACAGGGTCAGACCAATACGATGGTCGGTGACACGACCCTGCGGGAAGTTGTAGGTACGGATCTTCTCAGAACGGTCTCCGGTACCGATCTGACTGCGGCGCATCTCTGCTTCCGCATCGTGTCTCTGCTGCTGCTCGATGTCATACAGCTTGGACTTTAACAGTGCGAATGCCTTCGCCTTGTTCTGAATCTGAGACTTCTCAGTCTGGCTGTATACCACGATTCCGGAGGGATAGTGGGTCAGACGTACTGCGGAGTCGGTGGTGTTGACACACTGACCACCGTTACCGGATGCTCTCATGACATCGATACGGATATCTTTGTCCTCGATGACGATATCAATATCATCATCCACCTCCGGCATAACCGCCACACTGATGGTGGAGGTATGGATACGTCCGCCGCTCTCGGTCTCCGGCACACGCTGTACACGATGTACGCCACTCTCATACTTCATCTTGGAGTAAGCCCCCTGTCCGCTGATGGTAAACTGTACTTCCTTCATACCGCCGATACCGATCTCATCCACGTTGATCAACTCTACCTTCCAACGCTGCTTCTCGGCATAATGCACATACATACGATAGATCTCCGCTGCAAACAGTGCAGCCTCATCGCCACCGGCACCGGCACGGATCTCCACGATTACATTCTTGTCATCATTAGGATCCTTGGGCAGTAACAGGATCTTCAGCTCCTGCTCCAGCTCTTCCACGCGCTTCTTGCTGTCGTTTAACGTCTCCTTGATCATCTCGCGCATTTCTTCGTCTTTTTCCTCTTCCAGCATGGAAAGAGAATCTTCGATATCCTGTTTGCACTTTTTGTACTCTGTATACGCATCCACGATGGGAGTCAGATCACTCTGCTCCTTCATCAGCTTGCGGAAACGTTCCTGGTTATTCGTGACCGTGGGTTCATGCAGTTCGCCCATGATCTCTTCAAAACGAATCAATAAATCTTCTAACTTGTCAAACATAACTAATTCCTCTCAATATAAGTTGTAACAGTTCAGCCATGAACATATTGGAGAGCAAAAATCATGCTTGCATGATTTTGTGAACGAATATGTTCATGAACTAAGCGCCAGGTTTATGAGCAAAGGTAGTCACGAAGTGACGGAAAGCATGTCAGCGCGACTTTGCGAATGGTGCGGGCTGAACTGTTACATACGTTCCAAAAACTACCCGGTCCAGACCGGCATAATCCTGCACCACTTGTACATCGCAGTACCCTTCGGTGCGCATCAGCTCCGATACAGCCTGTCCCTGGTCATATCCGATCTCAAAAAAGAGCATTCCACTGCTCACCAGATGTTTTCCTGCTTCTTCGATGATACGGCGATAAAAATATAAACCATCCTCCGTTCCGTCCAGAGCCATCCGCGGTTCATGGTCGCGCACCTCCGGCATCAGCCTGTCTACCTCAGCACTGGCAATGTACGGGGGATTTGATACAATGATCTCGAATTTTCCCTCCACCTTTTCAAACAGATCGCTCTGTAAAAAATGAGCATGCTCCGCTTTTTCCGGTGTAAGCACCTTCAAGACATTCCGTCCTGCTACTTCCAACGCTTCCGCAGACAGATCCACGCCCAGTCCTTCACAGTCATTGCTGTAATGCAGCAGGCTTAACAGAATACAGCCGGAGCCCGTACACATATCCAGTATCCGCATCCCGTCATGAAGCTCCTTCAGTACTTCTTCTACCAGAATCTCGGTATCCTGCCTGGGAATCAATACATTTTCATTGACCGTAAATGTCAGTCCCATAAAATCCTGTTCCCCGGTCAGCTGTTGCAGCGGAATACGTCCAGCGCGCTTCCCGATCCAGCCAAAGTACTTTTCTTCCGCTTCCGGCTCTACCGGCTGTTCTCCGTGCACCAGCAGATCGTTGCGGTCCGTTCCACACACAGCCTCCAGCAAAAGTCTGGCATCCAGTGTGGATTCTTCGATTCCTGCCTCATTCAGTATACGACTGCCTTTTTCATAGCATTCACGATAGGTCATCGTTTCTAATCCTCAGGCTCCGCAGGCTTTTCATCCTGCATCCAGCTCTCGTCCACTTCGTAGCCGAAGGTATCCTGCAGATATTTCTTCCAGTCAAACACCGCTTCCACGGACGCGATAGCTACCTCTGCCATGCTCTCATCCGGCTCCTTGGTGGTCATACGCTGGATCCACATACCGGGAGCCGACAGAATCTTAATAAAGATATTGTCCGTGCGCCCTGCCAGGCGGATGATCTCGTAAGAGATTCCTGCCACAACAGGCATCAGCAGAATACGAAGGATCACCTTCTCCGCTACATTGTTCACCTGAATAAAGAAAAACAGCACAATGCTTACCAGCATAACAAAGAAAATAAAGCTGGTTCCGCAACGCTTGTGCAGCCTGGAGCTATGCATCACGTTGTGCACCGTAAGGGGTCTGCCTTTTTCGATACAGTTAATACACTTGTGTTCCGCACCGTGATACTGATACAGTCTGCGGATATCCTTCATGGCACTGATGCCCCATACATACAGTAAAAACAGGGCAATACGGATCACACCCTCGATGATCGACATCAGAGAACGATTGCGGATAAAGCTCTCAAACAGAGATGAAATAAAATAAGGAAGTACAATGAAGAGTCCCACTGCCAGTACGACAGAGATCACCGTTACGATTCCGGATAATAATTTCTCTCCGTTACCGCCGCTCATTTTATCCATTGCTTTATCGAACTTTGTCTCCTTACTGTCCTCCTCTTCATAAAAGGAAGCAGAATAATTTAACGCCCTGGTTCCCAGGATCAGAGAATCCAGGAAATTAAAAATACCGCGGATAAAGGGAAGCTCCTTGATTTTGCTGCCGTGAGCCAGCCCCTGATAAGTCTCAACTTCCACTTCGATCTCGCCGTCGGGCTTACGGACTGCCACCGCGTATTTTTCTTTATTTTTCATCATAACGCCTTCCAGTACGGCCTGACCGCCGATTCCGGAATAACGACTTTTCCTTCTAGCCATAAACTTTGTCCTCGTAATGCAATATAAAACAGAATCCTTTTTGTCGTATAGGAAAGCACTTTCTGTACGACAAGAAACGGTTGAGATAAGAATACCTCAACCGTTCGCTTGCAATCTTATTTAACACCGTATTTCTTATTGAACTTATCAATACGGCCATCGGTTCTTGCAGACTTCTGCTGGCCAGTGTAGAATGAATGACACTTGGAGCAAACTTCTACGTGAAGCTCAGGCTTGGTGGAGCCGGTTACAAATGTGTTACCACAGTTGCAGGTTACAGTTGCCTGGTAGTAAGCGGGATGGATTCCTTCTTTCATTTCTTTCACCTCTCTATAAAAATGTCGTGTATAAGTTCTTGTTCTCATCCTCACTGCTTATGGAACCACAAACAGCGGTATTATTGTACCATAAGAGGAGATACGGTGCAAGACTTATTTTAACATTTTTTGCGATAATTAAATAAAGTGATTTTTCTTCACCATGTTCACAAATTCCACATTATTTCGTGTATGGGCAAACATATCCAGAATCCGGTCGGTTGCCTCATCCGGCTTCAGTCCATTCAGTGCCTTACGCATGATATTGATGGCTTCCAACTCTTCCGGAGTTAACAGCAGGTCTTCTCTTCTGGTGCCGGACTTTGCAAGGTCGATTGCCGGGAAGATACGCTTCTCGGACAGTTTTCTGTCCAGAACCATTTCCATATTACCGGTACCTTTGAATTCCTCATATACCACATCATCCATCTTACTTCCGGTCTCTACCAGTGCGGTCGCCAGAATTGTCAGGCTTCCGCCCTCACGCATATTACGGGCTGCACCGAAAAATCTCTTGGGCATATGGAGTGCTGCAGGATCCAGACCACCGGACAGAGTACGTCCACTGGGAGGGACCACCAGGTTGTACGCACGGGTCAGACGGGTGATACTGTCAAGCAGGATCACGACATCCATTTTATGTTCAACGAGACGCTTTGCACGCTCGATCACCATCTCGGATACTCTCTTATGATGCTCAGGAAGTTCATCAAAAGTGGAATAGATCACTTCCACATTATCTCCGTGGATCGCTTCCTTAATATCGGTAACTTCCTCGGGACGCTCATCGATCAGCAGGATCAGCATATGCATCTTGGGATTGCCGCGCAGAATAGATTTTGCCACTTCCTTCAACAGCGTTGTCTTACCTGCCTTGGGCGGGGATACGATCATACCACGCTGTCCCTTACCGACGGGACTCACCAGATCCATAACTCTCATAGCAATGCTACAGCCGGGAGTCTCCATTTTGATCCGCTCATCGGGGAAGATCGGAGTCATATCTTCGAATGCCATTCTCTTGGAGGATTCTTCTACGGTATATCCGTTAATGCTCTTAACAAACAAAAGCGCACTGAACTTCTCCTGCTGGGTTTTGATCCGCTTGTTACCCTTCAGAATATCTCCTGTCTTCAGTCCGAAACGGCGGATCTGACTGGGTGCCACATAGACATCATTCTCACCGGGCATATAATTCTCGCAACGGATAAATCCATAGCCATCCGGCATGACTTCCAGAATACCGCTGGCTTCGATACCACTGTCCAGTTCCTTGGGATACTGACTCTCATCATATGCCACATTATTGGGATTGAAAGTACGTTCTTTGGTGTAGGCTTCGCTCCGCACGCCTACGTTCTCCGCACTCTCCCCACGATAATTGCGATCCGGTCTGTAATTCCTCTCCTGTCTGACAGGACGTTCTGATCTCTCCTGCTTTTGCGGTTCTTCGCTTCTGACGGTCTCTGTCGCAGACTCCTGCTTCTGCTCTGCTGCTTTAGCCTCTTCCTCTTTTTTCAGCCGCTCATCCTCTGCCAGCATAGCTTCTACCAGCTCTGCTTTTTTCATCGTAGAAGTACCCTTCAGACCGCGTACTTTTGCCAGTTCTTTTAACTGAACTAACGGCAATGATTCATATTTTTCTCTCATAAACTCCTCCTCTATTCCTTATTATCGTCCATAAAACTGTTAACTAAGGGGATTTACATCTTGATCTACCTATGATGTGTGATGAATTAAAAAGATATAAAAACAACATCTGCGTCTATTATAATATATTTTTTTTCAAATAGGAAGTCCCAAAATTATTTTTTTACAAATCCTTGCTAAGACATCGATTCTATTATATCATTACTAATAGCTGTCAAACACAGAAATCTGTATGACAGATCAACTACTAATACAATTAAGAGAGGTATTGTCATGACAACCAACGAAAAAGCATTACTGATGCACGAAAAATGGAACGGCAAACTGGAAACCGTCTCCAAGACTCCCGTCAAGACCCGTGAAGATCTTGCGATCGCTTATACTCCCGGTGTTGCGGAACCCTGCAAAGTAATTGCAAAGGACAAAGAAGCCGCTTACAAATATACCATGAAAGCCAACACCGTTGCTGTCGTCTCCGACGGAAGTGCGGTTCTCGGTCTCGGTAATATCGGTCCCTATGCGGCAATGCCCGTTATGGAAGGCAAGGCAGTCCTCTTCAAGGAATTCGGCAATGTCAATGCAGTTCCCATCTGTCTGGATACCCAGGACACTGAGGAGATCATCAAAGCCGTAACTTATCTGGCACCCGGCTTCGGCGGCATCAATCTGGAAGACATCAGCGCTCCCCGCTGCTTTGAGATTGAGGAACGTCTGAAGGAGCTTCTGGATATTCCGGTATTTCATGACGATCAGCACGGTACCGCTATCGTTGTTCTCGCCGGTGTGATCAATGCCCTGAAGGTAGTCGGCAAGAAAAAAGAAGACTGCCGTGTCGTGGTAAACGGTGCCGGCAGCGCCGGTGTAGCTATTACGAAGCTGCTTCTGACCTATGGATTCCCCAATATTATCATGTGCGATAAAGTAGGTATCGTATCCAAAGACACCGAAGGTTTAAACTGGATGCAGAAAAAAATGACAGAAGTAACCAATTTAAACAACGAGACCGGATCTCTGGCAGATGCTCTGAAGGGTGCTGATATTTTCATCGGTGTATCCGCTCCCAACATTGTCACACCGGAAATGGTAGCTTCCATGAACCGCGATTCCATCCTGTTCGCCATGGCCAATCCCGTGCCCGAGATCATGCCGGATGTAGCAAAAGCAGCCGGTGCCCGTGTCGTAGGAACCGGACGCAGTGATTTCCCCAATCAGGTAAACAACGTGGTGGCATTCCCCGGTATTTTCAAGGGTGCTCTGGAAGGTCGCGCTACCCAGATCACCGAGGAAATGAAGCTGGCAGCCGCAGAAGCCATTGCAGGCCTGGTTCCCGCAGACAAGCTGTCTGACGACAATATTATGCCGGAAGCTTTCGATCCTCAGGTAGCCGAAGTTGTGGCTGACGCTGTGAAAAGTCATATTCACTGATGCAACGGACAGACATAGCAAGAGACTGGCACGGTAAACCCTACTACTCTCTGGATTCCTATTGTAAAAATACGTTTCACCATAAATGTTATAAAATAGCCCTGAATGCCCGGATGTCCTGTCCCAATCGGGACGGCACCCTGGACACTCGGGGCTGTATCTTCTGTAGTCGCGGCGGCAGCGGCGATTTTGCCGTAGACATCCTCGGCAAATCGATGGAAGAACAGATTGCGGAAGGCATTTCCAACTTTGGCAATAAATCCATCGGACAGGATCTGATCGCTTATTTTCAGGCATATACCAATACTTACGCACCTCTCCCGTATTTGGAAGAGGTCTATCGTTCTGCCCTGGATCATCCGGACATCTGCGGTATCTCCATCGCCACGAGACCGGACTGCCTGGGACCGGAGGTACTGGCACTGCTCTCTCGCCTGAAGGAAGAATACCGTGATAAATTTCTCTGGGTCGAGCTTGGTCTTCAGACCATTCATGAAGAGACCGCTTCCTATATCCGCAGAGGCTACCCTTTATCCTGCTTCGAAAAAGCCTGTGCTGATCTGAGGGCACTACAGATTCCCATCATTGTTCACACGATTTTGGGGCTTCCCGGGGAGTCTGATACACAGGTTCTTCAGACAATAAATTATCTGAACCGTATCTCTCCGTTCGGCATCAAGCTGCAATTACTTCATGTTCTGGCAGACACGGACCTGGCCGAAGATTATGTTGCCGGGAAATTTGAGGTTCTGACATTGGATGCCTACCTGAATCTGGTCATCTCCTGTCTGGCTCATCTGTCACCGGAGATTGTGATCCACCGTGTCACCGGTGATGGGCCGAAGGATCTGCTGATCGCTCCGAAATGGAGCCTGGATAAACGTGGGGTGTTAAATGCTTTGCATCATCGCATGAAAAAACAGGGCATCCGTCAGGGTGACCTGTATCAAATATAAGATCGTAATACAAGATTGTATAAGAAAGGCTGTTATGACATTATGTTACAAGATCCGCTTACCCTATATAAACTCATTGTGCTCTATATGCTGAATCGTGTCACCTTCCCTCTCACGGCAGCACAGGTCAGCGATTTCATTTTAGGAAAAGAATATACCAACTTCCTGACGCTGCAGCAGGTGATCAACGAATTGACCGATGCCGGTATGATCGCCACGCAATCCATCCGTAACCGTACGCATCTATCCATCACTCCCGAAGGAAAAGAAACTCTGAATTTCTTCGAAAACCGCAT
>ENA-UEPH01002538-UEPH01002538.1-human-gut-metagenome-genome-assembly--contig:-NODE-2538-length-12785-cov-4.465376_pt1 | contig 12785 bp, 13 predicted proteins | sample MGYA00242891_ERZ507898 | MGnify/ENA primary metagenome ERZ507898 (study PRJEB26167, sample SAMN06115411) | human gut metagenome | host: Homo sapiens | place: China:Guizhou | collected 2014-10-15... | reverse complement strand
TGGCAAGAAGTTCGCTAACATTACTAAGGACGACCTGAATTTGGAAAGCGAAGATGAAAAGAAAGCCATGGAGCAAAAGAATGCCGACGCCAAGGGTTTGCTGGACACGATGAAAGAGGCGTTGGGCGAGGAAGTCAGCGCCGTGAAATTCTCTGGCAACTTAGGCAGCCACGCAGTGTGCCTGTCGGCAGAGGGTTACCTGTCCATGGAGATGGAAAAAGTACTCAGCAGTATGCCCGGCGGCGGCCAGGGCGCCAAGGCCCAGCTGGTGCTGGAGATCAACGATAAGCACCCGCTGGCAGAGAAGTTGTTCGCCCTCTTAAAGGACGATCCGGAAACGCTGAAGAAATACACCAAGATCTTGTACGATCAGGCGCGGCTCATCAGCGGGCTGGATGTGCAGAACCCCACAGCGCTGGCAGACAGCATTGTGGATATGATGTTATAATTCTTGTAAAATCAAAAAACGGCACCGCTTGCAGTTGCAGGCAGTGCCGTTCTTTTTTGTTTAGTCTGCTGTGCGTACCCACACGGCCATTTGCTCCTCCTGACCGTTTAGTCTGCGGCAGAAGGGGACGAAACGAAGGGTGCGGGGCACGGCCTTTTGCGGTGATGTGGTGTACAGATGATCGCCGCCTTGCAGACAGGTGCCCGCGGCCAGTAGGCAGCCGTCCCGATAGACGATCGGTGATTTGGAGTCCAAAGTAAGGGCGTGGATAGAGGGAGCACCTTGGGTCTCCAGCGCATAGATCAGCCCGCCACGGCTGAGCGCTACTCGCCCGGCATTGGCGCCTACCCGGGCATCACTGTACAACAGTCGAACCGTGGGTGCAAAGCAAAAGCGCAGGGTGGTGGGGGCAGTGATCTGCTGCACATAGTAGCCGTCCTTTGCCGTAACAGGTTGGCCGTCCAGGGTAGGACATTTGCACCAGTCCGGCAGACGCAGCCGTAGAGTAAAGGGTCGCTTTAGCCGGGTGATCTTTACGGTGAAGTCACCGCTTTCCGGTAGGGTGGAGATGATTTGCAGATGCCCAAAAGGCGTGTCTACCTGCGCACCCAGGGGCAGTTCAACGGCCAGGCTGTTGTCATCTGCATAAAACCCGTATTGTCCGATCCCGGCAGTGACCCGCGCCACATTGGGTGGACAGCAGGCGCAGTCAAACCAGTTTTGGCGGCGCAACGCCTGGTGTTTGCGCTCCGGTACGGTATCGTTCAGCACACCCTCCGCCTCCAGTGGATTGGCGTAGTAGAAGTGGCAGCCGTCGGTGCTCATGGCTCCGGCAATTGTGTTCCACAGGGCAAGCTCCGCTACGGCGCCGTACGCAGCGTGCGGGTGGCAACGGTACAGCCGCTGCGCAAAGAATACCAGCCCGGCAGAGGCACAGCTTTCCCCATACGCCAGGTCGTTCGGCAGATAATAGGCCGGGCCAAAAGCCTCGCCCACAGCCGTCTGGCCCAGCGCACCGGTCACATACAGTTTGGTGCGACACAGATCTTGCCACAGCGTTTCGCAGGCGGCTTGCAGCGCCCGGTTCCCGGTATGCTCTGCCACGGCGGCTGCCCCGGCATATAGGTACACGCCGCGCACCGCATGGCCCACGGCAGTTGTCTGTGCGGTCAGCGGGCAGTGTGCCTGGTTATAAATATAGTCGCTGCCGTCGGTGTCAACGCCTCGTTCCCTGTCAAAAAACAGCGGTCGGGTGCCCCGCGTGCGGATAAAAAAGTCGGCTGTTTGCAAATAGTCCGCCTTGCCGGTGACCTCATACAGTTGTACCAGTGCCAGTTCTGCCAGCGGGTGGCCGGGATAGCCGGGGCGCTTTCCTCTGCCAAAGGTGCGGCAAATGCAGTCCGCTGCTCGGCAGGCAATATCCAATAAGTCCCGCTCACCCTGCATGGTCCACCGGGCACATGCAGCTTGGGTCAGATGGCCGAAGCAGTACAGTTCATGGTAGTCCTTTAAGTTGGTAAATCGGTTTTGCAGGCCGTTGATGGAATACAGGGTGTCCAAATAGCCGTCCGTCTCCTGGGCGGCGGCAATGATCTCCACCGCTTCCCGGCTCTTTTCAGTCAGGTACGCTCGGTTGCCGTAGGGTATGGCATAGGCGGCGGCCTCCAGCCATTTGTACAGGTCGCTGTCCTGAAACACCCATCCCATAAAGGCATTCTCTTGGCTGTTCTTGTCATCATAATACCATTTGTCCGTGGGGTAGGTGGGTCGGGGGCCACCGGCTTTTGCTGCGGCAATGGCATGAGCGGCCTTTTGAAAGTTGGCGATGCAGCTGCTCTTTGGCGCACCGGGCACCTGATCGTGCAGCACCTGCCATTGGTAGGGCAGTACGATTTCAGCTACTGTGCGGATCCGGGGCGCCCAAAAGGGGTCGGTTACGGTGATGTGTTTGGGGCTGATAGGTTCCATAAGCCTGCTCCTTGGGTAAAAAAATAGACCTGTTTTTGTACAGGCCTATTATAGCATATTTTGTTTTAAGCGGCAATGTGGCCGGCGTCCGCAGTGGTGGAAACCAGGCGGCGGGCGGTGGCGTCTTGCCGTGCCAGCCGGGCGCGGCGGCGCTGTCTGCGGGCATAGGCGGCTTTTTTGGCAGCCAATTTCTTTTCCCTGCGGGTGATCACCAGCCCCAGCACGGTGATATACAGCACAAACTCGGCGACGAACACCAGCTTCATTTGGGTGGGGTCCAGCCAGTCCATCAGTCGGAAGGGCAGGCTCAGCAGGGCGTAGCCCACGACCAGGGCGGTCAGACTCAGCAGGGTGGATGTGATCAGGTGTTTTACAGTGTATTTTTTCATGGCGTTGTACCTCCTTCAAATTGCAACTTCATTGTAGCAATTCCCAAGGGTAGGCACAATGGGACTGGCAGCCAGAGTACCAAACTTGTCCCTGTTAGTACATATCTTTACTTCACTTTGCTTTCGCCGCTTCTTCCGCTTTGTACAGGGCGCCAGCCACGGCGTGGGCGGCTTCTTCCAGCCGATCGGCAGGCACAGCGGAGGGGGAGACCACCACTATATTTTTGCCGCTTTTCTCTTTTACAATATACAAGGCAAGCCCCGCCTGCTCAAAAGGGGCGCTGTCCGGTAGCATCGGCGTTTCAATCTGCACCTGCAGGCCGTTTTCGCCCACGCGCACCGGATGGTCCGGCAGGGCCTTTGCCAGCAGGGCACACAGGGTCTTGGCTTTGCCGGTGTACAGACGGCGGATTTTTTTGGTGCGGGACTTCATATTCCCGTCCCGCAGGTAGGCGCACAGGGCAATCTGCTCCGTCTTGGACGCGGTTTGGGCAAAGGTGTCTTTCATTTGATGGTAGGCGGCGGCCAGCGCCGGGCTGAGCACCATAAAGCTGATGCGAATGCCCGGCAGCAGCAGGGCGGAGAAGGCGCCCATATACACCACATTGCCGCTGCCCAGGGCGTACAGCGAGGGGGTGGGGGTGCTGCTGTACAGAAAGTCGTTTTCAAAGTCGTCCTCGATCACCACCGCGCCGGTATCTGCCGAGTGGGCGCACAGCTCCAGCCGTCGCTGAATGGGCATCACATCTCCCTGCCGGTTCATGTGGGAGGGAGATACATAGATAATATCCGCATCCTTGTACCGGGTGCGCACGGTGTAGCCGTGGGCGGCAAACACGGTGCTGCCCTGTACAAAGCTGCCGTCCGGGAAGGACACGGTGCGTCGCCCTTTCAGCAGCACGCAGAGAATCTCCAGCAGCATTTGCACCCCGGCGCCTACCACAATATGTTCCGGCGCAGTGACCACATTGCGCCGCTCCCGCACATAGTCTGCCAAGGCGCACCGCAAGTCATACTCTCCCTGGGGCTCGCTGTAAGTGAGCAGCCGCTGCCGCTGGCGCAAGGCACTCTTAATGTAGCGCTGCCATAGGGAGAAGTCAAAGCTGGACAGATCGGCGCTGTTGCCGGTGAGATCCAGCCGAGGCGGCGCCTGCACCTGCGGGCGGGGCATGGGAGTCGCCGGTGCCTTAGGACCTCCCGCCACAAAGTAGCCGCTTTGGGGCTTGGCGTAAATATAGCCTTCCGCCGCCAATTGAAAGTAAGCATTCTGCACGGTGGTGCGGCTGATCCGGTAAAGCTCCGCCGCCCGGCGAATAGAGGGCATCCGTTCCCCCCGGCGCAGTCGTCCGTCGGCGATCATTTCTTTAAACATGGTGTAGGCTTGGGTGTATTTTAGCATAACTGTACCTTAAAAAATCAGTGTTTTTGTGTCTTTTATTCCTGTCAAAATTAGTATATACTATAGATAACAGAAAAGCAAGGGGGGCGAGAACATGAAAAACTGCGTGGTCTTTAACGACCTTTCCGGCTACGGCAACTGCTCGCTGATGGCGGCCATTCCGGTGCTGACGGCTATGGGCGTGCGAGTGCACCCGGTGCCTACGGCGGTGCTTACCCGCCAAACCGGCTATGACCGTTACTCTATGGAGGATTTGACCGGCTTTATGCCTCAATTTACTGCGGACTGGCAAGAGGTACAGCCGGACGGCATCATCACCGGCTTTCTCAGCAATCCGGCCCAGGGGGACTGCATTGCGGACTTTCTGGCTGTCCACCGCACGGCGGATACGCTCCTGGTGGTGGACCCGGTCATGGCGGACGACGGTAGCCTGTACGATGGGTTTGATGAAGCACGGTGTAATGCGGTGCGCCGCCTGGCAGCACAGGCAGATGTGCTCACGCCCAATGTAAACGAACTGGCGCTGCTGTGCGGGGCGGAGTATACCGAGGATCCGGCGGCGGTGCGGCAAATGGGCGCCCGCTTGGCAGAGGATCACCGGGTGGTGGCGGTCACCGGCTATCGGCAGGGAACGGAGATCCACACCCTGGTGTTTGCAGGCGGGGACTGCACAGACTTGGCAGCGCCCTTGCGCCCCGGTTCCTTTAGCGGCACCGGCGATCTGTTTGTTTCTGTATTCACCGGCGGCTTGCTTCGTGGCCGGGCGCCGGCACAGGCAGCCAAACAGGCGGTGGATTTTCTCAGCCACGCCATCGCCGTTACCCACGGTACAGACCCCCGGGACGGCGTAGATTTTGAAAAGATTATGGAGGATCTGTTATGAACAAGACGGTAAAAAAGATTTCATTCACGGCGCTGTTCGCCGCTATGGTGTTCGGCCTGACTATGCTGCACATTCCCATCGGTGCCGGCGGCTATATTCATGTGGGCGACGCCATGATTTATCTCAGTGGGCTGCTGCTGGGGCCTTGGGCGTTCCTGGCTGCTTCCATCGGCGCTGCGTTTTCTGATCTTGCCAGTGGGTTTGCCACCTATGCCATTCCCTCTGCAATCATCAAATTCCTTATTGCAATTCCCTTTGTTGCATTATATAATAAGAGCAATAAATTGCTGACGGTGTGGACGGCGCTATGCACCATTCTGTCCGGTGCCATTACTGTTGGCGGCTACTATGTGGCGGATCTGGTGCTGTACCGGGAGGGCGCCATCGCAGATATACCGGCCAATGCCATTCAGGCGATAGGCAGCGCAGTGGTGTTTATTGTACTGGCGCTGGCGCTGGACAAGGCCGGAATTTATAAAAGATTGAAGGGTTATCTCAATGGCTGATATTGTTTATCGCTATTACGACGGTGTGTATCTGAATATTACAAATCAGTGCCCCTGCAACTGCGCGTTTTGCATTCGCTCTAAGGGCGACGCTGTGGGCGATGCGAAGGAAATGTGGTTTGACACGGAGCCTACCTGGCAGGAAATCAAGGCGGCTATTGACGCTTACGATTTTGCCCACACGGACGAGGCAGTGTTTTGTGGCTACGGCGAGCCCACCAATGCGCTGGACCACCTGCTGCAAGCGGCGGATTATCTGCGCACGGTGAACCCAAAGATTCATCTGCGGCTGAATACCAACGGCCTGTCGGACTTAATCAACGGCAAGCCCACCGCAGAGCTGCTGTGCCGTCATTTTGACAGCATTTCCGTGTCTCTCAACGAGCCTACGGCAGAGAAGTATGATAAGATTACCCGCAACTGCTACGGCGGCAAGGCGTTTGACGCCATGCTGCAGTTCACTCGGGAATGTGTGGCGCACTGCCCGGATGTGCGTATGACGGTGGTGGATGTGATTTCGCCGGAGGATATTGAGAAGTCTCGCCAAGTGTGCGAAAGCACCGGCGCCAAGTTCCGTGTGCGTAGCTTTGCCGCCGGAAGATAAACAAAGCGAATAATGAGTGCTCCCGAGGGTATTGCCCGCTGTGGTGTGCAAAAGAAGTCAGTAAGGCAGGTTTGCCTTGCTGATTTTTTTATGTCCGGTTTTGTGGCTGCTTTTGCCCGACCCGGCACTGTCCGGCATATATGGTGTGACAATGCGTTGGTACGCCGCCGGTTGCATTGTCCGGTATATACGGCCTGCCGGTGTGTGGATATGCACGCCTGGTTCGCTGCGCACATAGTATAGTCTGACGGCTCCCGGCGACAACTTCCTATCTTCGTCTTTGAAAAAAGGGATTGCGTTCGGGACAAAAATTTGATAAACTGTAAGAGGTTAGTCACAACTAACTCAGAACGCAGAAAAAAGGAGAACACGCAATGACCCCTGTTTTACAGACTGCCGTAGGGCTGGCCATTCCGTTTGTGGGCACGGCGCTGGGCGCAGCCGCAGTGTTTCTTTTCAAATCCAATATTCCGCCCCGGGTGCAAAAGATTTTGTTGGGCTTTGCTTCCGGCGTGATGCTGGCAGCCTCCGTTTGGTCGTTGCTGCTGCCTGCTTTGGAGCTGTCCGGCAGCTGGCTGCCGGTTGTGGTCGGCTTTCTCGTGGGGATTGGGTTCCTTTTGGGACTGGATCAGCTTACGGCTCGGCTGCATTTAGAGCCAAAGCCGGGCACGGCGGGTGCCAATTCTTTTTTGTTAGTGTTGGCGGTGACTTTGCATAATGTGCCGGAGGGCATGGCGGTGGGCGTGGCGTTTGCCGGTATGCTGGCAGGTGACGGGGCCATTACGCCGGCGGACGCCTTTGCCCTTGCTGTCGGAATCGCATTGCAAAATATTCCGGAGGGCACCATTGTGGCGGCGCCGCTGCGCAGCGACGGTTGCTCTCGCAGCCGTTCCTTTGTGTATGGGGTGCTGTCCGGTGTCGTAGAGCCGGTGGGCGCGGTGCTGACCATATTGCTCACCGCCCTGCTGCGTCCGGTGCTGCCGTTTTTGTTAGCTTTTGCCGCCGGGGCGATGGTGTATGTGGTGCTGGAGGAGTTGAACCCCCAGGCCCAAACCGGCCCCCACGGTCATACCGGCACCATGGGCGCTGCTGCCGGCTTTGCCTTGATGATGGCCATGGATGTGGCGCTGGGCTGAGTGGCCCTGAGGATAAAAAAGGCCGTCCGCTGCTTTGTGCAGCGGGCGGTTTTGCTTTTCTTAACAGTTTAGAACTGGTTTTGCCCCAGCTTTTCGGCAATTTTTTGCCCGGTGGGGGTGGTGGCCAGTCCGGCCTGTGAGGTCTCGCGCAGGCAGGCGGGCAGCTGGCAGCCGATCTCGTACATAGCGTCAATCACCTCGTCCGGGGGGATCACGCTTTGGATCCCTGCCAGGGCCATTTGGGCGGCCACCACTGCATTGGCAGCACCGGCGGCGTTGCGCTTAATGCAGGGGGTTTCTACCAGCCCGGCTACCGGGTCGCACGCCAGTCCCAGCATATTCTTCAGCGCCATAGCGGCGCCCTGGGCAATGGCGTCGTTGTCGCCCCCTGCCAAATATACCAGGCCACCGGCGGCCATGGCGGCTGCAGAGCCGATCTCTGCCTGGCAGCCCCCTTGGGCACCGCTGATGGAGGCGTTCTCGGCGATTACACTACCAATCCCGGCACTGACCAGCAGGGCACGTAGCAGTTCTCGGCGGGGCAGACCCTGTTGTTTCTGATAGGTGATGAGCACCGCAGGGATCACCCCGCAGCTGCCGGCAGTGGGGGCGGCTACAATGCGCTTCATACAGGCGTTGCTCTCTGCTACCTGCACCGCTGCGGCGATCACAGCGGACAGGTAGTCTCCCAACAGGGTATCGCCTTTTTGGTTATATTCCGCCAGCCGGGCGCCGTTTTGGCCGCCCATTTTGCCGGTGGTCACCGCTGTCGGGTCGTACTGGGTGATGGAGTCCTCCATGGCCTTTGCCATTTGGTCCATTTGGTCCAGCACGGCACTCTCCGGTAATTGGGTTTCCTTGGCCTGGGTGGTGAGCACTACCTGCCAAAAGGGGCATGCCCCGTCCTGGCAGCGGCGCAGGATCTCGTCTATTGAATGGTACGGCATGGCGTTTCCTCCAAACTTAGATAACTGACTTTTTTAATACTCTCCAGGGCGCGAATGGCGGCAATGGTGGCGGCGGGTATCTCTTGGTCGCATTCGGCAATAAAGGCGGCCCGCTTGCCCCGCCCGGAGCGGTACAGCCGCATTTCCGCAATATTCACCTTTGCCTGTGCCAGTAAGGCGCTGATCTTGGCTACCATACCGGGCACATCGGTGTTGCTGACAATCAGGGTGGGGTAGTCGCCGCTTACGTTGGCCTCCAGCCCGTCGATCTCTGCAATATTGACGATGGAGCCGCCCAAGGACTGGCCGATCAGATCCAGCACCTTGCCACTTTCACCCACCAAGTGCAGTTGCACGGAGTTGGGGTGGGCGTTCTTTAGCTTGGCCTGCTCCAGCCGAAAGGTCATGCCTCGAGCCTTGGCAACGGCAAAAGCCCGGGGGATCCGGGCGTCGTCCGGGTGCATACCGCACAGTCCGGCGATCAGTGCCAGGGGCGTGCCGTGGCCGCTGCCGGTGAGCCAAAAGGAGCCGTACAGCCCCAGGGTGGCGTCCTTAACCGGCTCCCCCAGCAGTTGGCGGGAGATGTAGCCGATCCGCACCGCACCGGCGGTGTGAGAGCTGGAGGGCCCCACCATCACCGGGCCTAAAATCTCAAAAATATTCATACACTTCTCCTCCCTTGCGGAGTGGATAAAAAAACAGGCAACGGAGCCTTGTGCACCGTTGCCCTTTCTTATTATATCCGTCTTTGCCCCAACAGGCAAGCGCTTTTTTTATTCCTCCGTGTGCTTACGCTTGGCGGCGGTCAGCGCCAGCAGCGCAGCACCGCACAGCAGTGCGCCGGCAGCAGCGCCGGTGTGGCCGGTGGAGGGGGATTTGGCCGTGTTCTTTTTGGCGGCCTTGGCGGATTTTGTAGTGGTCTCTGTCTGTTTGGTGGTAGTCTCTTTTGCCGTGGTGGGCTCTGTGGGGACCACCGGATCGGTGGGCGCCGCGGGGTCCGTAGGCTGTACTGGGTCGGTGGGACCTTCCGGGTCCGTAGGCGGCTTGGGATCAGTGGGGCCTTCCGGATCAGTGGGCGGCTCCGGCTCGCCGATCCCGGGCACGGTGAGGGTCACCGTTTGCAGGCTTTGGTTGTCGCCCAAGGGGCCGGGATCAAAGAGAAAACCGGCTTCTTCCAGTTGGGCGGCGGTGTAAAAGGCCTTGACCGTCAGGGTGACGGTGGTATCTGTCTTGGCGGGCGTCACGGCGCCGGTGGCGGGGTCGATCACCTCCGGGTGGTCGCTGGTCCAGCCGGTGACAATGCCGTAGTAGCTAAAGTCGTCGTCGCCGGTGGGCAGGTTTACCGGTTCGGTCACCCGGTCGGCTGCGGTGTTGTCGCCCAGCAGGGCTTGCAGATCGGCAGCCTTTTTGGCAGCCGCGTCCAGGCGCTCCTGGCGGCTGTAGGTGTGCATGGGCACCAGCACGGTCACTTCGCTTTCCTTGGTGCTTTGCAGGCAGGTGAGGGTCACGGAGACGGTCAGCTCTGCGCCGGTCTCGTCAAAGTTCAGCATATCCTCGGTAACGGCGTCGTAGTGGATCTTGCCGTTCTTGTCGATCACGGTGTAGTCCTCGTCCCACTGGTCGTTCTCTACCTTGTCCACCGTTACGGTGATCGGGTAGTCGGACTTCACTTTTTTGGCCAGGTATGCTTCAATGGCGCTCTGCACATTTACATCCTGATCGTCGGAGTCAATGTCTGCATAATGCCCAAAGTCCGGATCGCTGTGCACGCCGGTATACTCGGTTAACAGCAGCCCGTCACCGGAGACGCTAAATAGTGCATTATCCGCGTTGGTCAGAATTTTATCTGCCGGGCTTTCCAGCTTAACGGTGATTACATAGTTGTTGTTCTTCAGCGATGTATCGGTGGCGTTAAAGGTTTTGCTGACGGTGGTATAGCCCTCGGCGCTGACGGTGTAGCGGTACTGACCGAAGATGATGGTGTAGTACCCCTGTTCGTCCGGCAGGATCGGGTCGCCATAGGCGCCGGAAGCGCCGTTTTTGTACAGAGCCACCGTGGCGTTCTGCGGGGTGGTGTTGAACCGCACCTTGTACTGGGTGTAGGTCAGCTGCACCGGGATCTGGCGGGTCTCGCCGGCCGTGACGGTAAAGCTGCCGCTGGCGGTCTGGCTGCCGCTTTGGTAGGTGGCGGTGTAGGTGTAGTCACCGGCGGGCAGCAGGTAGTCGTAGGTGTCGTAGCCGTACTCGTCCTCCTGGCAGGGCATGGTCTTGCCGTCCTTGTCCTGCACCTTTAGGGTGGCATAGTCGGTGGTCTTGCCGGTGGCCAGGGTCACGGAAAAGGACACCTGGGCCTGGTCGTCCTGGGCTGCCGGGGTGTAGATGGCGCTGCCCAGGCAAAGCAGCAGGGCCAGCAGGCAGCAAAGGCTGCGGGTGATTTGTTTTTTCATTTTTCTCCTCCTTTTGCGGCACAAAAAAGCCGTGCCGATCTGGCGGCACGGATAGTATGGGTACGCAAAAAGAGCCTTAGAATGATCCCGTTCTAAAGCAAAACTGCACTTCCAACCTAAAGCACCGCAAACAACACTTCGTGCGCGGCAGGTCTCCTGACTTATGCTTCATTCGCAAAAGCGGCCTTCTCACTCCCGGGGGAGCAATGGCTGCCGTTACCCAAACGGTGGTGCTTTCTTGTCGGCAAATACAGTAGAGGTTCGGGCCGCTCCGGATTCCCACCGGATTCCCTTTTCAGCCTTTGGCGGGGCGCGCAAAGGCACCAAACGCACGCTAAATTGTCTTTATGAGTATAGCATTTGGCGCCGGGCGTGTCAATGCTAATCTGCCGGTGTTTCCCAGTGGCGGGCAGCGTGGGCGTCAAAGCACATTTCCACCTGTTCCCAGTTGTTCTTTTCCTCCGCTAGGGGCGGCAGGGCGGTGCGGTCAAAGTAAGCGCTGCCCACGGTCTCTATATTTTCCTGAAAGGCACCGGACAGCACCGTGCAATGGAGAAAAATCTTGCACACCTTGTAGGCGTAGATCGGCTTGTTGTGCTTCTCCCGATCCTGTATGGCGATCACCCGGTCTACTTTGACTTGCAGTCCCGCCTCCTCCAGCACTTCCTTGGCGGCGTTCTCCGTCACAGAGACATTCACATCTACCCATCCGCCGGGCAGGCTCCAGCGGCCGTCGTTCTCCTGCACCAGCAGAATTTGGCCCCGGTCATTAAAGATGGCAGAGCGAGTATCCAGCTTGGGGGTTTGGTAGCCGGTGTCGGTGCAAAAAATGTCTTTCACCTTTTCTACAGACACGCCGGTTTTGGCGCTGAGCATCTCCGCCGTGATTTCCCGTATGCGGGCGTAGCGCTCCTTATCAAAGGGATCCTTGGTGTAAAACAGCCCCGCCTGCGCCAGACTTTGCAGTTCCACTGCCCAGTTCAGCCACTTCTCGTTTTGCTCCATTTCCATCGCTCCTTTTGTGGTTTGTATTTATAGTAACATGCCCCGGTGCGTTTGTAAAGCGGGCGGGGGTTGACAAGGCAGACGGACTTTGTTTATACTGAACCTGAGCTTCAGTAATGAAAAGAGGAAGTCGGATGGATAAGCAGTCAAAAGCACCGGGCGTGTACCGAGTGATCTTATGCGTATTGACTTTGGCGCTGGCGCCGGTATTTTATGCCATTTGGCAGCCCTACAATACCTGCCTGTTACAGCTGCCGGCAGCGGGCGGGGTGTGGCAGTTGTTGACCCGCCTGCTTTATTATGTGTTGTTCTCTCTGCTGCTGGCAGGCATTTGCCGCAGCAGCTTGGGGCCGAAAACGGTGGCGTCCTTTGGGGCCAAGCCCTGGCTGCGCACCGTAGGCGGCGTGCTGGCGGCCAGATTGGTTCTTGATTTGGTGATTTATGGCGGGTCTTTTCTGTTGCCGGTTGACTTGGTGCGGCAGAGCGGGCAGTTGGCCTTTTTGCTGTTTGCCTTTTGGCGGGCGGCCCGATGCGCCGGGTTGACTGCTGCCGTGGGTAAGGGCAGCCGGGTGAGAGTGGTTCTTATGGGTATCCTCACCGTCGGCGTGTGGCTGGCGCTGCTGCTTTACGGCAGGGGCGTGACCGCAGTGTATGAAAAGCAGGCGGTTTGTCTGGTGCAGGATATGGTTACCGGTGTTCTGCTTTACGGTGTGCTTTGCGCCTGCTTTTCTCTACGGCGGGGCAACTGGACGACCGGCTTTCGGGGCTTTTGCATATTTGTCTTGCGTTTTGAGGCGGTGCTGCTCGTTGCCGTTTTTCTGTGCGTTGCCAAGGTGATGGTTCTGCCCCAGGGCGCAGTGCAGTCTGTGAATTCTGTGAATATGGTAGACAGTAGCGTGACCCGGGTGGAGCGTATGGCCGGGTATGCGGATTTGTTGACCGCATTTCGTGAGTCAAACGGGGTAGAGGACCTGTTTTGACTATATAAATTTTCGAGTGTTCCGAAAAATGTATGTTTTGTGCCGGATCGTGGGTTTTCCCCGCCGGGATTTG
>ENA-UEPH01002534-UEPH01002534.1-human-gut-metagenome-genome-assembly--contig:-NODE-2534-length-12801-cov-20.253851_pt1 | contig 12801 bp, 11 predicted proteins | sample MGYA00242891_ERZ507898 | MGnify/ENA primary metagenome ERZ507898 (study PRJEB26167, sample SAMN06115411) | human gut metagenome | host: Homo sapiens | place: China:Guizhou | collected 2014-10-15... | reverse complement strand
TGTATAGCGCACTAGGAGGTGGACGAGAATAATCAACCTTAAAAACGGCGAAGTGAGGGCGCATAATCCCGAATATTATTTCACAAAGATTACTTCGGTTGACTGTTCTCAAACGGCAGAGTGTCCCCGCTGGCTTGCATTTCTTGACGATATTTTTGCAGGCGATAAGGAGCTTATTCGTTACATTCAAAAGGCGGTCGGCTACAGCCTGACAGGCTCAACAGCCGAGCAATGTGCATTTTTTCTTTACGGCACGGGACGAAACGGCAAAAGTACATTCATTGATGTTATCCGTGATGTATTCGGCGATTATGCCGCAAATATTCAACCCGAAACAATTATGGTAAGAAACTCTCAGAGCGGAGCTATAAACAGCGACATTGCACGATTAAAGGGAGCAAGGCTCGTTACCTCTGTTGAGCCGAACGAGGGCGTAAGGCTCAATGAGGGACTTCTCAAACAGCTTACGGGTGACGATACCGTAACGGCAAGAAAGCTGTACAGTGAAGAGTTTGAGTTTAAGCCCGAGTTCAAGCTGTGGATGGCGACAAACCATAAACCGATTATCAGAGGCACGGATACAGGCATTTGGCGAAGAATACATATGATTCCGTTCAATGTTCAGATACCCGAGGATAAGATTGACAAGAACCTTACGCATAAGCTCAAGGCAGAAATGACCGCAATTTTTAAATGGTGCATTGACGGCTGTATTCTGTGGCAGAAAGAGGGCTTAAAAATGCCGTCTGCCGTTCTTCAGACCGTGAGAGAGTACAGGCGGGAAATGGATGTTATTTCGGCATTCATTGAGGACAAATGTGTGTTAGAGGGTTCGGTGCAGGCAAGCACGCTCTATGCAGCCTATACAGATTGGGCGGAAAGCAACAATGAATATCGTATGTCAAACACCAAGTTCAGCACCGAGCTTGCCAAACGATTTGAAAAGGTAAGAGGCAAAAACTATAACTTTTTCAACGGCATTTCACTTTTTAAAGAATGTTGAGGTGGAGGGTGGTGGAGGGTTTGAGGGTTTTTATAACCTTTCGTATAAGAAAAATAAACTAATATTATATATATAGAAAGGGTTCTTTAAAATAGCCCCAAACCCTCCACTACCCTCCGAAAGAGGTAATATGAAAAAATATGATTTTAACAATCCACAGGTGTTTGAACAGCTTGAAGATAAGGCGATTGACGGTCAGCTTGATTATTCAAGCTTTCCTCCGCCCGAATATAAATACTTTTCAAGGCTTGCAAAGGTAGGCTACAACAACCGTCATAAAGGCTGGGACATAAACATCTGCCTTGAATGGCAGGACAAGCTCAGAACGGAGTATAAGCGTGACAGAAACGACGCAGACGAATACCGTATGCTCTCACAAAGAATTATGGATAATGTAATGAAAAGCGCCGACTTCGTCCGCAAAATGTATCAGTCCCGAACCAACGAGCAAACCGTAATCAATGCCCTCCAAGCCTTAGAATGCCTAACCAACGAAAACGGCCCAGAAGCAGAAATTTATTGCACGCAAGCAGAAAATGTGATAACATACAATCAGTGAGACTGTCGATAAAGTGGTAAATTCTCCGCGACGGTAAGGAAGGGTGTGCGCGGGAAACCCAAGAAGGGTGTCCTGTGCCATTGAAATCCTTAGTTTTCAGAACTTTTATAAAGTTCTGAAAACTTGCCCAGCGGGGCGAAAAAACTTTTTCGACACGCTGTGAATTACTTGAAAGGATCATACAGCGCATCCGCTCGCCCCAGGTGTTGTCTGGGGCGAGCGGACCTGTTGGTTTCATGAGACTATGATGGATTACTTTCGTGAACTGAATTTTGTGTCTGTTGCTCTGCGGCTGCTGCTCTCTGCGCTCATCGGCTTCTCTCTGGGATTGGAGCGGGGACGCAAGCGCCGTCCTGCCGGGTGCCGGACCTATATGCTGGTGTGTATGGGAGCGACCCTGACACTGCTGCTCAGTCAATACGAATACATCATGGTCACCACCAAGTGGGCGTCTATTGCATCTGAAATCGGACTCCGGACGGATGTCTCCCGTTTTGGCGCACAGGTCATCAACGGCGTCGGCTTCCTGGGTGCCGGTACGATCCTTGTCACCGGCCGGCGGGAGGTCAAGGGCCTTACCACCGCGGCGGGCCTCTGGGCCTCCGCCTGTATGGGACTGGCCATCGGTGCCGGTTTCTATGAATGTGTTTTCCTGGGAACGGTGCTGATCTTCCTTTCCATGCGCTATCTCCCCATCGTGGAAAACATGATGGTGGAACATGCCCCGTTTTTGAACATCTATGTGGAGTTTGAATCGCTGGATCACATCGGTGATGTGATCGGCCGCATCAAAGAGCAGAACGCACAGGTTCTGGATGTGGAGGTTGACCACGGCAGGGGCTCGGGCTCCAGCAATCCCAGCGCGGTCTTTTCCCTGCGGCTGGCCAAACGTCATAGCCATTCCGATGTGCTGGTCTCCATATCTGAACTGGATTGTGTCTATACCGTGGAAGAATTTTAAAGGAGGAAGAAGATCTGATGCTGCCTATTTTTGATGGACTGCGTGACGTGACGCTTGCCTCCGTCACCACACGAATGCTGCTGGCTGTCCTCTGCGGCGGTCTCATCGGCATCGAGCGGGCTTACAAGCGCCGCCCTGCCGGCTTCCGCACCCACATTCTTATTTGCCTGGGTGCGGCGATCACCACACTTACCAGCCAATTCCTCTATCTTAATCTGCATTACTACACGGATATGGCCCGTCTGGGCGCGCAGGTGGTGGCAGGTATCGGCTTCATCGGCGCCGGTACCATCGTTGTCACCCGGCAGCATCGGGTCAAGGGCCTTACCACTGCGGCGGGTCTCTGGGCCTCCGCCATTATCGGCCTGGCACTGGGCGGCGGCTTCTATGAAGGCGCTCTGCTGACAACGGTTCTTGTGTTAGTGGCAGAATCCTTCCTCTCCCGACTGGAATACCGGATCCTGGACCATGTGCCGGAGATCAATCTCTACATGGAGTACACCGGAAAGCCTTGCCTGGAAGAAGTCCTGCGTTTCCTGCGGGAAAATAAGGTCTCCCTTCAGGATATGGAGATCACCCGCAACTCCGGCAGCGAGAGCCACAACGCCTGCGCGATCTTCTCCCTGCGTTTCAGCAAGGGCATTTCCGTGGATGAGCTGCTGACCCATGTATCTCAGATCGAAGGCGTTATCACCGTTCAGGAATTGTGATCCCTTCGGAACCATGTTATACTGATCCTGCGGCGGAGCTTGCCGCTGAATAGCCCGTTTTTGTTATTTTATCTGATGAGGAGCGGAATATGAAAGAATACGATATCATGGTAGTGGGTCCTGTCTCTCTGGACCACAACATCGATTATTTGGGCAACGAGCGCAAAGAGGTGGGCGGCGCTGTTGTGGCTTCCGGCTTTGCCGCCGCCGGCAGCGGCGCAAAGACCGCCATCTTCTGCAAGTCCAACGCGGCGGACGCCGATGTGAAGGAGCGCTTCGCCGGAGTCAACGCGGACCTCTACTGGGCTGCGTCCAAGGCCACTTGCTCCATCCGCAACCAGTACTTCACCGCCGACAAGGAAAAGCGGGCCTGCACCTCTATGGGCGTGTGCGACCCCTTCCGTTTTGAGGAGCTGCCTCAGGTGAAGACCAAGGTCTATCACTTTGCCGGTCTGGTCTACGGCGATTTTGACGGCGCTCTGCTGGCGGAGGCCGCCAAGCACGGCAAGGTGGGTCTGGACGTGCAGTGCATGCTGCGCCATGTGGAGCCGGATAAGTCCATGGCCTTCCATGACTGGGCGGAGAAGAAGGAACTGCTGCCCCTGATGGATTACTTCAAGACCGACGCCGCCGAGGCGGAGGTCCTCACTGGCCTGACGGACCGCGTAGAGGCTGCGAAAATGCTCCATGACTGGGGCGCCAAGGAAGTGGTCATCACCCACAACACCGAGGTGTTGGCTTATGACGGCAACAAGGTCTACACCTGCCCCATCAAGGCCCGGAACCTCTCCGGCCGTACCGGTCGGGGCGATACCACTTTCGCCGGATATATCGCCGAGCGTCAGCGGGGCAGCGTGGAGGAAGCGCTGAACTTCTGCACCGCTCTCGTCTCCCTGAAAATGGAGACCCCCGGTCCCTTCAAGGGCACCCGGGAGGACGTTCTGGCCTACATGAAGGAATTTTATTGATCGATCGAATACAACCAGCCCGTCCGGAATATTCCGGACGGGCTGGTTTCTTCTATCTTTGTTTGGTGGCGCGGCTTACCGGGTCAGCGGGTCCACGGAAATATCCATGTCGATCTCAAAGGCCCGGTTCCACGGGAAGCGGTAATTGGAGAGGCAGACCTTTCCCCAATGGGCTGTGACGGTATCCACATGGGGCTTTAGGCCGATGAGCAAGCTGCTGCGCTCTAAATTTTTCAGTACCGGGGCGGTGGCCTTATCCATCCCCGCTGTCAGCCGGGCGACAATGGCGGGACGGTCCAGCTCCGGCAGGCAGAAGTTGTTGGCGTCACCGCCAAGATCATTCCGCACATAGGACAAAATATCCTCCCGTACCACGTTTTTATAGCAGAAATCCTTCAAAATGCTGTCGGCAAGGGTCTTACAGAAGGCAGTTTCCTCCGATCGCGAGGTCTGCCCCTGAACAAGATGGGCGTAGCGGGCTACACCGTGACTCAGGGCCGTGCCGGTGACGATGGCCATATCCAAAAATCCGGCGTAGCTCAACAGCTTGCCCAGCTCCGCTTTTTTCGTCAGGGCGTCATGGAAGGCAGTGCCGTACTGACCGTTGCTTGCATCGATGAGGATCACCGGCAGATCGGCCTTCAGGCGTTCATTCAGTGTAGCGGTCAGCTCCTGGATGTACTGCTGCTTCTGGGTTGCGTCCTCCGGCTGGGTCAACACCAGCACATAGAGGTCCGCAAAGGCGGGGGTGTCCTCCACTGTCAGGCCGAAGTAGTCCAGATGCTCCGCCACGATCTCTGTTAGAGGCTTGTAATCATAGTCGCAGGCGGGCCGATCCTCCGTGCCGCCGAAATATTGCACATTGACCTGTGCGCCGTTCCAGCCAATCTCGCTGAGATACAGCTTGGTCACGGCCTTAAAGGCCAGATCATCTACACCGGAAAGGATGACATCGCCTGCCCGCAAACGGGCCTGTAAATAGGCAATCTCGTTTTTCTGGATGCAGTCCTCGGAGGAGGAATCGTCAATGCCAATGAGCACATGGAACCGGTCGCCGCCGATCCGGCTGACGGTTTCCAACAGTTCTCCGCTGAGGGTCAGCTTGTTGATCCGGTGCTCCGTGTAGCGGAGGGCGGCATCGTGCATCACGTTGTCCTCAAAGCACAGCAGATCGTGGCCGTCAACGTCCGTATCGTAGGTGGCGCGAATATTTTCCAGCGTCAATTCGTCCCCAGTGAGGGTTTTCCGGGGTGCTGCGCCGATGGTCCGCATGGCGTTGTAGTATTCCAGCGTGCCGTCGGCGTAGCCCACGGTGGGGGCCAGCCGCATAACGCTGTCCAGCAGCCAGACCTCGTTGTTGGGGTCCTCCGCCAAAGCGGACAGCAGGCTTTCCAGCAAATCTGTCAGAGGCCACGGCTCGCCGTCACGCTCTGTGGTGGTTTCCGCCAGACGGGAGGCCACCAGTCCACCATAGAGCATCTGGTCCACGGAAAGAAGGTAGCGGTCACAGCCTGATGCCTCCTGTTCCAGCACCCAATCGTACAGGAGGCCGGGATAGCCGCTTTGCCCGGTCCAGGATTGTGTTTCCAGACCGTTTTCGGCGTAATAGTCCTCCATCTGCCCATCCAGCAGTGTTTTGAACATCCATTCCTCCGGCATATTCAGGACATACCCCAGACTTTCCGCCAGATATTCCACCCGGCCCACGTTGTCAGGCCGGTCATCCAGCGGAACGTAAGCGATCACGGCCCGGTCTGACTCTGCATCCGGCAGATCCAGCGGAGGGCGGGCACCGCAGCCGGACAGAAGAGTCAGACATAAGGCTGCTGCCAAGATTCGTTTTTTCATGGGTCCTCCTTTTGGGGTTTTAAATGGGCGTATTCCAAAAAGAGCGGAGCATTCGCTCCGCTCTTTTGTGATCTCCCTTACAGGCCGAAGCTGCTGAGGTCCAGACCGCCGGTGACGCCGTTCATGCTATTCTCCATGGCGTCATTGGCCTGACGCAGCGCCTCATTGACGGCGGAGACCAGCAGATCCTGCAGCATCTCCACATCCTCGGGGTCCACGGCCTCCGGCTTGATGGTGACGGAGAGGACCTCCTTCTTGCCGTTGACCTTGGCCTCCACAACACCGCCGCCTACGCTGGCGGTGAACTCCTGCGCCTCAACGGCGTCCTGTGCTTCAGTCATTTTCTCCTGCATAGCGGCGATCTTCTGCTGAAGCTCCGCCTGACGGGCGGCTCCGGAAATTTTGCCGTTGGTGAAGCCGCGGCGTGCACTGTAACCCATAGTAAATTTCTCCTTTTATTTGATTTCAATATTGTCAAACTGACTGCCGAATTGCAGCAGCTGCTTTAGATTTTCCTCCGGGGACGGCTTTGGCGGCTCTCCCTCCCGGAGCAACAGCCGCACCGGCTGGCCGGAGACCTTTTCCGCCTCGGCGGACAAAACGCCCCGTACCCGGTCATTGTCCAAACGGTTCAGGGTGATCTCATCGGGTGCAAACACTGTTAGCTGATCGCCCTCCAAAACGCCGCCGCACAGGTCCAGAAACGCCCGGTACATGGGAGGGATCTGACCCTTGCAGTTTTCGGACAGAGCCTTCCACCAGTCACCGCTGACGGGCGCAGCACTGTGAACGGCCGTCTGGGGCTTCGGTGCTGAAGGAATGGAGGCTGCCGGCTTGGCCGGGACGGCCTTGGGCTGTGCGGGCCGGACAGGAATGGCGTCCTCGGGAATGTCAAAGACCCGTTCACCGGGTTCCTCCCGCATGGGCGGCTCCTCCGGCAGCGGCGGCTCGTCCCAAGGGGGCGGATCCTCCGCAGGCGGTGGTTCCACAGGCTTGGACGCGGGCTTTGCAGGGGCCTGAGACACCGGTGCTGCCCCGATCGCCTTTGCGGCAGAGACGCTTTGGTTCACGGCGGCGGAGATCACAGCGCCGCGGGCCGCTGCGTCCTCTAACCGGGTGATCCGGTTTTCCAAGGCGGTGAGATCGCCGCAGAGACTTTCGTCGCACAGCCGCAGGAGACAAAGCTCCGCATCGGTGCGGCGGTCGGCGCTGTAATAAAGATCAGCCGCAGCCTTTTGCAAGGTGGAGGCCAGATAGAGAAAACGGTTGGAGGGAACATCCTTGCCCAGCTGGTCCAGCGTGGCGCTGTCAAATCCGCCGGACAGCAGCGCTGCACCGCCCTCCGGGGCGGTTTTTCGCAGCAGCAGATCCCGGGTCAGGGTAGAAAGCTCACCCAATACAGCCCCCACGTCCTTGCCGCCGGCGTAAAGCTCGTTCAGCAGCAGCAGCGCTGACTGGGCGTTCCGGTCCAGAATGTGCCGCATGAGCTGGGCAGTTTGCAGATTGCCTGCCAGACCCAGCACCTCTAAAACAGCGCGGCTGTCCACTGTGCCGCCTGCGGCGGCGCACTGATCCAGAAGGCTCAGGCCGTCCCGCAGAGCGCCGTCTGCCAGACGGCTCAGCAACTCGGCGCCGTCCGCTGTCAGGTCAATGTGCTCCTGACCGGCCACATAGGTCAGCCGATGGGCGATGTCCTTGGGGAGAATGCGTTTAAAAGAGTAGCGCTGGCACCGGGAGAGAATGGTGGCGGGCACCTTGTGCAGCTCCGTGGTGGCCAGAATGAACATGAGGTGGGCCGGCGGCTCCTCTAAAATTTTCAGCAGTGCGTTGAAGGCCGCTGTGGACAGCATGTGGACCTCGTCCACGATGTAGACCCGCTTTTTTACGTTGGCGGGGGCGTAGATGGCCTCATCCCGCAGGGCCCGGACCTGGTCCACGCCGTTATTGGAGGCGGCGTCCAGCTCCAGAACATCCAGAAAGCTGCCGCTTTCCAGCCCCAGACAGCTGGGACACTGACAGCAGGGGTCGCCGTTTACCGGGTGCTCACAGTTGACTGCCTTGGCCAGGATTTTGGCGCAGGTGGTCTTGCCGGTGCCCCGGGTACCGGTGAACAGATAGGCGTGGGAGGTACGGCCCTCCGCCACCTGTTTTTTCAGGGTCTCAGTGATGTGTTCCTGACCGATGACGTCGGAAAACACCTTGGGCCGCCATTTGCGGTACAGCGCCTGATACATGGAACACACCTCCTGAAAAATCGAATCCGCGGGAAGGAAGGGCACGCGGGCAGCTCCAAAGGGTGCCCTGCGCATATGAAAACATCCTCCGTTTGCAGACACGGAACCGGCGTCCTCGCGGCACATGGAACATCCCGCTTAATGCTGCTCGGTTCCCCGCCTGACATGGTTCACGGGGCTCCATTGCGCGAGACCGGCTCCGCGTCTGCAAGCGGAGGATGAATTGCGGAATCTATTATACGATATTTTTTCTGAATTATCAACTGGAAATTTCGTTTTTACCGGCAGTTGTGTCGGTGTTTCCGGGGAATACTTGCCTTGACAGAAGGAATGGAGTATAATGGCACCATAATTTTAAACTGGGATTGTTTACCCGAAAGGAGGGGCCATGGAGACCGTTGGGCGTTTCGCGCCGTCCCCCAGCGGGCGGCTGCATCTGGGAAATCTTCTGTGCGCCCTGCTGGTGTGGCTCTCCGCCAGACAAAAGGACGGCCGGGTCCTGCTTCGGGTGGAGGATCTGGATACCGCCCGCTGTCCCCGGAGGTACAGCGAGCAGATGGAGCGGGATCTCCAATGGCTGGGGCTGGATTGGGACATCGGCCCCGGAAGGGACAACGGCACCGGCCCCTATTACCAGAGCCAGCGGACGGAGATCTACCAAGCGGCACTGGAAACGCTGCGGGAAAAGGGCCTTGTTTATCCCTGCTTCTGTACCCGGGCGGAGATTCACGCTGCCTCCGCTCCTCACCGGGAGGACGGGCAGGTGGTCTATGCCGGGACCTGCCGCCGTCTCACCGCGGCGGAGATCGCGGAAAAAAGCAGAAATCGCGCCCCGGCCCTCCGGCTGATAACGCCGGAGGAGCGTTGGGGCTTTACAGACGGCCACATGGGCCGATACGAGGAAAATCTGGCGGCAGACTGCGGGGATTTTCTGCTGCGGCGGTCCGACGGGATGTTCGCCTACCAGTTGGCTGTGGTGGTGGATGATGCCGCCATGGGCGTGACGGAGGTGGTGCGGGGCGCTGACCTGCTGGACTCTACCCCCCGCCAGCTGTATCTCTATCATCTGTTGGGCCTGACGCCGCCGGTTTTTTACCATTTCCCCCTGCTGCTGACGGCGGAGGGGCGCCGCCTTTCCAAGCGGGACGGCGCCGTGGGACTGGACAGCTTGCAGGACAGGCTGCCCCCGGAGGAAATTTTGGGACGGTTGGCGTTCTTAGCAGGGTTCAATCCATCTGCCGCGCCGAAAACGGCGGCGGAGCTGCTGGCGGACTTCGCGTGGGAGAAGGTACCGCGTCAGGATATCCGGATCCCGGCAGGACTTTTCTGTTAAGGTTTTTCAAAACGGCTTGTTTTGGCGGCGGAGCCGCGATAGAATCATGTGGAACCAGTGGGACGGCGCAATGCGCCGGAAAGGAGCACTATGCGGATCATTGTTGTGGGCGCGGGTAAGGTAGGCACCAGCCTGACCGCCCAGCTTATCCGGGAGCACCGGGTTACGGTCATCGACCAGGAACCCAAGCTCATAGAAAATATCATCAATGTCTATGACGTTATGGGCGTCTGCGGCAACGGAGCCAGCTATGAGGTCCAGAAGGAGGCGGAGGTAGGCAAGGCGGATCTGCTGATCGCTACCACCTCCAGCGACGAGATCAATATTCTGGCCTGTCTGGTGGCGAAAAAGCTGGGCGTGGCCCACACCATTGCCCGCATTCGCAACCCGGAGTATGAGACGCAGCTCCGCTTCATGCGGGGCGAGCTGGGCCTCACCATGTCCATCAATCCAGAGAAGGCAGCGGCCCACGAGATCGCCCGTGTGCTGCGGTTCCCGGCGGCCATGAAGCTGGAATCCTTCTCCAAGGGCCGCTTAGAGCTGGTGGAATACCGCCTGCCGGAGGGGTCTGCTCTGGACGGCGTGCGGCTGCTGGACATTTATCGGAACGCCCGGGCCAGAGTTCTGATCTGCGCCGTGTCCCGGAAGGGACAGACCACCATTCCCTCCGGTGATTTTGAGCTCAAGACTGGAGACAAGATCTATGTCACCGCCGCACCGGAGCATCTGTCCGCATTCTTCCAGTATCTGGGCGTTTTCAGAAAGAAGGCGTCTACGGTAATGATCGTGGGTGCCAGTAAAATGTGCTACTATCTGGCGGACGAGCTGCTGCACATGGGCATGAGCGTGAAGATCGTCGATCAGAGCGAGGCCCGCTGCGCCCAGATGAGCGAGCAGCTGCCCCGGGCGCTGGTCATTATGGGAGACGGCACCGACAGCGAGCTGCTGGCGGAAGAGGGCATCGACCATACAGACGCCTTTGTAGCCCTGACGGGGCTTGACGAAGCCAATATTCTCATGGCCATGTGTGCCTCACGGCAGACGGAGCAGTGCAAGGTGGTGGCGAAGATCAACCGCCGGTCCCTGATGGATCTGGTCAGCAGTGAAGGGATCATTGACAGCGTGGTGTCTGCCCGGGATGTGACCACGGAACTGATCGTGCAGTATGTCCGGGCCATGGAGGGCGCCGCCGGTTCTCAGATCAAGACCCTTCACCGGCTGGTGGAGGGCGCGGTGGAGGCCTTGGAATTCCATGTGGACCGAGACCCCGATCTGGTGAACGTGCCGCTGCGGGAGCTGAAGCTGCGAAGCGGGGTTCTGATCGCGGGCATCGTCCGGCGGGACGGCGAGATCGTCATTCCCGGCGGCAACGATACCATTCGGGCCGGGGACGATGTGATCGTGGTCACCCAGGACACGGCCTTGCAGGAGCTGCGGGATATTCTGCGGCAAGGATAAGAGGGTAGGCTATGAACACACGAATGATCGGCTTTTTGCTGGGGCGGATCTTGATGGTGGAGGCGGGACTGCTGGCCCTTCCGCTGCTGACGGCACTGCTGTACGGGGAACCCCTGATGCCGTGGCTGGCCACCATGCTGGTTTTGGCGGCCATCGGCGGAGCACTGAGCCTGCGGAAGCCGGAACGCACCGCACTCTATGCCAAGGACGGCTTTGCCGCCGTGGCGCTGGTGTGGCTGCTGATGTCCGCTTTTGGTGCATTGCCCTTTGTGCTCTCCGGGGACATTCCCAACTATATAGATGCCTTTTTTGAAACGGTCTCCGGCTTTACCACCACCGGCGCTTCCATCCTGACGGCGGTGGAACCCCTCAGCCGGGGCGGCCTGTTTTGGCGCAGCTTTACCCACTGGGTCGGCGGCATGGGCGTGCTGGTGTTCGTCATGGCGATCCTGCCTATGAGCGACGGTCACACCATGCATATCCTCCGGGCAGAGATGCCGGGGCCTACGGCGGGCAAGCTGGTCAGCCGCATGAGCGATACCGCCAAGATCCTCTATGGTATGTATTTTGTCATGACGCTGGTGATGATCGGACTGCTGCTTCTGGGCGGCATGGACCTTTTCGATGCCAGCGTCCACGCCTTCGGTGCTGCCGGTACCGGCGGCTTTTCCAGCCGGAACGCCAGCGTGGGAGCGTACGGCAGTCCGGTGATCGATATGATCATCGCGGTGTTTGCCCTGCTGTTCTCCGTCAATTTCAGCGTGTATTTTCTGGTGCTCCACCGCCGCTTGAAGGAGGCGCTGAAGAGCGATGAGCTGCGCTTCTTCCTGGGGGTGGTTGCAGCGGCTACTGTGGTGATCACGCTGGACCTGCTTCCCATATACCAGAACACCCTGGAGAGCCTGCGCTATGCCTTTTTCCAGGTGGCCTCTATCATTTCTACCACCGGTTTTGCCACGGCGGACTATGTCCTGTGGCCCCAGCTGTCCCGGCTGGTGCTGGTCCTGCTGATGTTCTGCGGCGCCTGCGCCGGCTCCACCGGCGGCGGCATCAAATGCTCCCGGGTGCTGATGCTGCTGCGGGCCATCCGCCGGGAGATCCACCAGATCGCCCATCCCCGGTCGGTGGAGGTGGTCAAGCTGGACGGCAAGGTGGCGGAGGAGTCCACCGTCCACTCCGTTCTGGTCTTTGTGGGGTGCTACGGCCTGATCCTGCTGGGGGCTGCCCTGGTGGTATCGCTGGACAAGATGCCATTTGACGTGTCCTTCTCTGCCGCGCTCACCTGCCTGAGCAATGTGGGCCCGGGCCTGGCAGCTATCGGCCCCACCGGGAACTTTTCCGGGTTCTCGGATCTGTCCAAGCTGGCGCTGTCCCTGTGTATGATCGTGGGACGGCTGGAGATCTTCCCCATCCTGGTCATGTTCAGCGCCCGCACCTGGCGGCGGGACTGAATTATACAGAAAAGCCTGTCAAAATGTCTGAACTGGCATTTTGACAGGCTTTTCTGCGTCTTAAACGGACTTGAACTTGTGCCGCTTGGTTGAATAGTGATGATGTCTATACAAATTTTAGATTGGAATTATACCTTAAAAATTTAGATTAAGAGAACAATAAAATGAAATTCTCTGTTGCGATTCCTGCAAAATATGATAGAATAGAAATAAGAACGGAACTATATGATTAAAGTGGTGCGTTACATCAAAATAATGTAATAGATCCGGAAAGAA
>ENA-UEPH01002516-UEPH01002516.1-human-gut-metagenome-genome-assembly--contig:-NODE-2516-length-12863-cov-3.670421_pt1 | contig 12863 bp, 10 predicted proteins | sample MGYA00242891_ERZ507898 | MGnify/ENA primary metagenome ERZ507898 (study PRJEB26167, sample SAMN06115411) | human gut metagenome | host: Homo sapiens | place: China:Guizhou | collected 2014-10-15... | reverse complement strand
GCAAACGAAAAGGTAGCTCAGATAAGTTACGAGTGGAATAAGGAAGCTGGTGAGGATATATATTGCGGGCGGTACCTGCCATGAGCTTGCGGCTACCTTGAACATATCTGAGAAGTTGTTGGTAGTCGGATTCAGTACATAAAGCTTTGGAGGGAATACGAACAGCTCCTCAACAGGCTTCATAGACTGGATAACTGAGTAATACAGCGGGAACACCATGAATGCACCAAGGAGACAGAGGAATACGAAAATAACTATATCTCCGCCAAGAGAACCATTGACTCTCGCCTTTTTCTCTTTGACCTTCAGCTTTTCAATAGACTGCTGCTTTTTTCTTTTTCTAGCCATTTTATATACTCCCCTCCTTTAGTCAAGATACTTGCCTAAGAGCCAGTTGATACCCTTATTGGCAAGGAGCATTGCAGCGAACAATACGAAACATATTGCTGACGCATAACCCATTTCGTAACGAATGTTACCATAGTCTGTTGCGTGGTTCATGATCGTGTGAGCTGCATAGTCTGTTGAAGGCAGACCTACGAGGTTCTGACCAACAACGCCGACTGTGAATGATGCTGAGATCTGAATAACGGCAGCAAACAGAAGCTGTGGTCCCATTGAAGGGATAGTGATGTAGAAAAGCTCCTGCCATCTGTTCTTGATACCCTCGATAGCACCTGCTTCGTACATTGACTTATCAATGTTCTGGAAGCCTGCACGGATAGCAAGGAAGCCTGCACCCATTGACATCCAAAGCTGAACGATGATAACAACTGTAAGGATATAGTTTGTATCTGTGAGCCACTGTGCAGGTTCGTTCAGGATACCCAGATCGATAAGCACAGCGTTCAGGTAACCGTAGGAGTCACCTGACAGGATAAGCTGCCAGGTAACATATACGGAAGTTGTCATAGAAGGTGCATAGAACACGAATGTGAAGAAGGTTTTGAGGAATGCGTTCATCTCGTTTATCAGCCAAGCAATGATAAAGCTGAGGATATAAGAGAACGGTCCTGTGAATATCGCAAAGATAAGAGTGTTTCTTACTGCGATAAGGAATACGTCGTCGTTAAGGAACAGCGTATAGAAGTTTGAAAGTCCTACGAACTTAGGAGTTTCGATCATGTTAAAGTTTGTAAAGCCCATTGGCAGCGACATTACGACAGGCACTACCGTGAAGATAATGAACAAAGACATGAAAGGCAGGAGCATTGCATAGCAAGCCTTGTTGGTTTTCATCATGTGCCATGTGTACTTCCACTTGCCCTGTTTTATCATAGGCGCTTCAGGATTGGTTTTGGCCATTAGTTACTCCCCTTTCATTAATTGTCGTACAGACCAAGATCTTCAAGCTTACGAGTGATCTCGTCGTTGATATCCTTATTGTACCAGAACAGTGTATCACGAGCGTTGTCGTAGTCATTAACTACAGCTCTGAATGCGTTCATAACGTTTCTTGTTACACCGTAAGATGCAGGAATGATCGGGATCTCTACCTGTGAATTAAGCTGGTCAAGAAGAAGATTTACTTCTGAAGTTGTCCAAGACAACTGCTGAAGAGCTTCTTCGTTAGCTGTTGCATATCTACCCATTGTACCAAGGATAGACTCGATGTTGTTACCATACTTGACCTGAGCGTCAGTTGAGGTGAACCACTTGATGAAGTCCCAAGCGCCCTCCTGATCTGCTGCCTTTGTGAAGATAATAGCACCTGAACCATTGGAGTTTGCTGCGTGGTTGATAGTTCCGTCTTCCTGAACAGTACCAGGAACCGGCTGGAATCCCCAGCAGCCCTTGATCTCAGGAGCGGCTACAGAAAGCTGGTTATAGAATGTGTAGTTCTGGATAACTACCGGCATATCACCTGTTCTGAAACGTGTGAATGCGTCATATGTCTGCTGGAAGCTGTATGTTGTATAGAACTTTGTCCAAGTATCGAAAGCGTTTACAGCCTCCTGAGTATCGAATGTTGTCTTTGTCTGCTCATCGTTATAGTAGTTAAGACCCTGCTGGAGAAGGAGCATAGCGAATGTGTTACCAGGCTCTGTGATAGCAGATACCTGAGTTGTTCCGCCTGTGCTTGTCATTACAGGGAGGATAAGACCAACTTCAAGGTAGTTTCTCTGAAGTGTTGGCAGACAGTTAAGAAGTCCGTCCCAAGTGTTAAGATCTGTTGCTGGGTCGATACCGTACTCGCTGAGGATATCAGAACGATAGAACAGCATTGGGAAGGTCTGGTCACATGGAAGACCGTATGTACCGCCGTTGTACTGATAAAGAACAGTAGCGTCATCTGCAAAACGTGTCTTTACCTCGTCAAAGTCGCTGAATGTGGTGAGATCTGTAAGAACGCCACGGGCTGCAAGCTGGATAGGGAAGTCGCCGCCCATGAAGAGAGCGAGGTCAGGACCCTTGCCTGCGAATGTAGCCTCAACGATACCGCCCTGAACGAGCTTAAGATTGATCTTTGTTTTAGCTGTTGGATTGTATTCACTTGAAATGAGCTGCTGAAGAGCCTCAGCGTTATCACGGCCGAGCATTACCCAGCACTCCATAGCGCTTTCGTCTTCTTCAGACAATGCGTTATAGTCCTCGAAGAAAGAACCGATAAAGCCCTTGAAGCCGAAGCCAAGTGAGCCAAAGAATGACTTGTCACATGAAGTGAAATCCTGATCGGAAGTAACTACCTCGATCATATCAACTTCAAGAGGCTGCTCACGATACTGGTTTACGAAAGAAGAAACCGATGTGATGTTATCCTTGATCTGTGACATCATCTCAGGGATAAGGTCAGGCTTCTTTATACACTTATCAAGAACGATAGCCATTTTCTCAAGAGTTTCAGCCTCAGTTCCGCCTGAACCTGAAAGCTTCTCGATCTCAGCCTTCTTATCTCTCAATGTCTTAGCATATTCCTTGAAATCAGGAACGATAGAAGGAATGGCTGTGTCGATCATGTAGTTGTTGTATTCATCAGGATCAGGACCTGTGATCTGTCTGATCTGTCTATAGTAGCTGTTTATGTTATAAACAAGCTCGTCCAGATCGCCCATGATCTCACCGATCTCACCAGGAACTGCTTCCAGAGAAATAGTGTTTGTGCCTGCCTGGAGGTAGAAATAAAGATCGTCGCCATTTTCAGACTTTGGCGTTGTGATGCTCCAGTCTGTATCGTAGTAGAACTTTATCTGATTAGCTTCAAGGCAAGGTACTTCGCCATTGACATAAAGACGTCTGTTGGAGTACATACCTCTCATCTGATCCTGTCTGCCTCTTATACCTATCTTGTAGTAGCCAGCCTTGTCAACATTGAACTCCCATGTTACTGTCTGAGTTGACTGCGTCCAGCTTCCTGAACCGATAGTATTATATCTTGTTTTAGTAGGGCTTGAGCCGTTTGCGCTCGATGTGAGATAAGAGCTCTTATCTGATGTAGGATAAAGAGTTCTTGATGACTTGTAGGCAGCAGTTTCACCCTCAAGAGTGATCTTCTGTCCCTGAGCCTGTGTCAGATCGCTGTCTGATGGTGCTGTGTAAGCAGCAGGTGCTTCATACTGATAGAAAGTAAAGCTCTTGACAGCAAACTCAGCCTTTTCAGATTCAAATGTTATCGTATGTTCGCCCGCCTCCATATAGAACTCCAACGGCTCGTTAAAAAGTCCGTCGATGTCCTCCAGAGGAGTTTCCTGCCAGCATGGAGTCGATATCTGTCCAGGACGGATATCGTTCTGTCTTGAATCCTGTTTGATCTCAGATTCGTTGATCCATCTCTTGCTCAGCGTGATTCTTGACGCTGTTGCATATGGGCTTTCGCCGTCGATAAGCAACGAAAACTCAACGTCGTTTGTGTTGCTTTCAAGTGCCTCATATATCATCTTGATATTGTAGACGCCTGTTTCAGGAATGTTCACCGTCCAAGAAACTGAACCCTCCTGATTTGCCCACTGCATAACATCATTCTCTCCATCTACTGTAGTTACAGTGATCTGAGCGTCTGTTACTGAAGCAGGATCGTAATCCTTTCCCAAGACCTCGACTGTCTGGTCAGGTCTTGCAGCGTCGGCATACTTCTTTACATAGTTAGTATAAGAAGTCTGACGGATCGAATCGGTACCCGTCGTGGCAGCGGAGCTTCCGTCGCCTGTTGCAGAATCATCAGCAGTTGCCTGCGTGCCTAGAGTGCTGTCGTCCGCCGCTTCACTGTCTGCAAATGCCGGAACTGATGCGCTTGCACACAGAGCAAGTGCCAATGCGGAAGCAATAACACGCCTAAACATTGTGTCTTTCACTATGAATCCACCTTTCTAAATAAATTGCTTTTGGTTTTGCGAGAATCAAGCCTACTTAATTACATTCTAATATAAATAGTATAGAACCTCTTCATTATGTGATCCCCCACGGGAAATAAAGAAAATAAAACTTATGTCCCCCCCGATCTGAACAGCACGAGCTTTTCGCCGTTCTCATCAAGTTCGACCTTGACCTTATCGCCGCCTTTTATCTCAAGAGCGTCCATAAAGTCCTTCGGGAGCTGCAGCCGTCCGGATCTGTCGAGGACGATAAGCTCTTCATGAGCCGTTTCCTCGCTGTTCTCCACCAGCACGATATCTCCCATTTCATTAAGCTCCTCCACATAAGAACGCTTTCTTACGATCTCAGAGCTTGTTCTTCCGTCTCTGATAGCCACCACTCTGTCGATATGGTCGGCAAGCTTAAGGTCATGGGTAACGATCACTATAGTGATCTTCTCATCTTTATTAAGCTCCTTGAATATATCAAGTATCATATTGGAAGTCTTTGTATCCACCGAGCCTGTAGGTTCATCAGCCAACAGTAATCTCGGATCGTTTGCCAATGCAATAGCTATTGCAACTCTTTGCTGTTCGCCTCCCGACATCTGGTCAAGCCTGCTGTTTTTTCTTTTCAGCAGTCCCACTCTGTCAAGCAGCTCCAGTGCTTTCTGCCGTCTTTTATGCTCGCCGTTAAGCAGCATAGGAAGCTCGACATTCTGCACAGCCGTAAGATACGGCACAAGATTTCTTGCATTATTCTGCCACACAAAGCCTACGGTGTTCCTTTTATACTCCATATAATCCTTATCAGTAAACTTCAGAAGATCCTTACCGTCCACATAAAGGTTTCCCGCCGAAGGCTTATCAAGTCCTCCAAGCATATTGAGCAGCGTCGATTTACCACTTCCTGAGTTTCCGACGATCGCCATGAGTTCTCCACGCTCGACATCCAGGTCTAGTCCTTGGAGCGCCACCACCTCAACATCAGAAGTTTTGTAGATCTTCACCAGATTTTCACACCGTATCATATATTTATCATTGTCGGCAGCTACAATAGTATCAAGTTCATCACTCAACTATCTCACCGTCCTCTAATGTATAGACCTTATCAGCTATATCTATCATGCTGGGGTCGTGAGTGGTCATTATGATAGTCATCTCATCTCTCGCCACCAGCTCTTTGAAAAGCTTTACAACGTGGAGCGCAGTTGCCGTATCAAGCTCGGCAGTAGGCTCGTCCGCAAAAATTATGTCAGGCTTATGTGCGATAGCTCTTGCTATAGCAACTCGCTGCTGTTCACCGCCGGACATTTCCCCCGGTCGGTGGAACATTCGCTTTTCAAGTCCCACGCTTCGCAGACATTCCCTTGTGCGCTTATCCCTTTCTTCATATGGATATTTCGCAAGTCTTAGACCAAAGTCAACGTTTTCATAAGCGGTCATTCCCGACATGAGTGCCACAGATTGGAACACGAACGCCATTTTATACCGTCGTATATCATCTCTGGCTCTTTCAGAAAGCCTTGTAATATCCCGTCCGCCAAACATGACCTTGCCCTTTGTTGGCTTGTCAAGCGCTCCAAGAATATTGATAAGAGTAGTCTTACCGCTTCCTGAACGTCCTCTAAGGATCGTCAGCTTGCCCTTTTCTATTTCGATGTTGATATTTTTCAGCGCATTCACAACGCTTCCGTCGCCGATCTTAAAATCACGGCACAGATCTTCAGTTGAAAGTATAGTGTCCATACCGCATGGCTCCTTTATCACATCAAACAGGGTCTTCGCCCTCATCCACTGTATTGGTCATTTTGACCTATGTAATATACTCAAACAAAGGTTAAAATATTTGTGCATTATTCACATATCGTGTCAGAAGCACACAACGACCACAACATATTGTATTTCTTGTACAATATGTTCAAATTTCGGGCAATAAATTATGCAAATCAGCCCACAATTTTATGTAAAATGCCAAAATGGGCTTATTTAGCTAATCTTAATTATATCAATTTCTCTGTATTTTGTCAAGGATGTTAAACGTTTAAGATAACATAAAAACGAGGCTTGCGGAGGATTTAGTCACCTTAAACAAACTATAAAATAATTTTTTGTGCATTTCGCAATAAATCTTGTCAAAAAAGGTTGAAAACTCTGTAACCGTCAAGATTTTAGCTTTCAATTAATAATAATTTTACATTTTGAAGAATAAAATCCGAAAAATTTCTACTGATATGCACAAAAAACATTTGATATATTTATTTAAAATATGCAAAAGCAAAACTGTTCTTAACATTATGTAAAAGGAGGCAAAAAAAACTATACAAAAAGGCATTTGTGCAATTTGAACCTATAAAAAAAGCCAAATGTGAAAGAAATAAGCCTGCAATATGACGCAATATTCCCGTAAAAAACATTAAACATTGTCCTATTTATCATACAGTTTTCACATAAACAAGTATAATATTAGATAACGAAACAAGAAAGCCCCACAAGGGGCGGTTAAAATTGACTACCACGGCTCACGCCGCTGACATACCAGGAGGTTTTCATCATGAATGAATACAGAAACAACAACTTCAATGATAACAATAATAACAACTTTGAGAACAGCTATACACAGCAAAACGGATATAATCAATATCAGGCTCAGGCAGGCAGCGTGAATGAGTTCACATACAATCCTAATAAGAAAAAGTCAAAAGGCAAGAAGGTGCTTTCAGGCATTATTGCAGTGCTTTGCGTTGCAGCTATCGGAACTACTTCCATTGTAGGCTACAATCTTGTTACAGGAAAGAACGCTGTAGGTTCTTCAAACAACGGCACCGTTGTTTCAAAGGACGACAGCTCATCAAACAGTGCAAAAAGCACTGTTGACCGTTCAAATCTGCCAACTATCCAGCAGCTCTCAACTCCGTCCGACGCACTGACTATCCCTGAGATAGTAAAGAAGGTGTCACCTTCTGTTGTAGGCATCTCCTGTATCCTTTCAAACGGCACTGCAACAGGTTCAGGTATCGTAATGAGCGAGGACGGCTACATCGTAACCAACGCACACGTTGTTGACGGTGCACAGTCTATTTCAGTTGTGCTTCCTGACAGCTACAACGATACTTCAAGCAAATCAGATGACAGCAAATCAAGCTCTGACAGCAGCTCTGATGACGGTGAGGACAACCTCACATACACAGCTACCCTTGTAGGCAAAGACACTCAGACTGATATCGCAGTTTTGAAGATAGACGCAAAGGGACTTACAGCCGCTGAGTTCGGCACATCCGCAGATCTTCAGGTAGGTGAAGCTTCTATCGTAATAGGCAACCCACTTGGCTTCTCACTTGCAAACTCTGTAACAGCAGGTATAATCTCCGCAACAGACAGAACGCTCACTGTTGAGGAACTCTTTACAGATTGTCCGTCCCAGCACAAGGTCATTGATACTTGCCGCCTTGTGTGAAACCTTATCCAGACAGACGCTTCTATCAACAGCGGCAACTCAGGCGGACCACTCATCAACGCATATGGTCAGGTAATAGGCATCACCTCTGCAAAGGTATCATCATCTGTGGGCGAGGGACTTGGTTTTGCTATCCCTATCGACGAGGCGCTCCCTATCGTTGAGGACCTTATGAAGAACGGTTACGTTACAGGCAGACCTAGCCTTGGAATTTCAGGCACAGACATCACAAGCGCATATTCATCATACTACGGTATCCCACAGGGCTTCCTTGTAAAGAGCGTTACTGAGGGAAGCGGCTCTGAAAAGGCTGGTATTCAGGAAAATGATATCGTTATAGGCATAAACGGAACTGTTATATCAAACATCAGCGAGCTGAATGAGATAAAGAACAAGTGCAAAGTCGGTGACACTGTTCAGCTTACTATATACAGAAACAAGAAAATGATAAACGTTGACGTTGTTCTCGGCGAGTCCACAGAGGACACTTCTGAGTCAAATGACAATGACCAGAACAACAATAACAATAATAATAACAATAACAACGACGACTACAACGATTACTATGGAAACTATGGCAATGGTCTTGGCGGCTATAATTACGGCTATGGTTTCTAAATAACAAAGCTTTCTTCATATTTTTCATATTCTTTTACTTCAGGGAAAGGGCTGTTCCGAGAGATCGGGACAGCTTTTTTCTTGACTTCCGTCTTGACAGAGGGTCAAAGCAGTGCTATTATAATAAGGTATACTATTAAGGCAACACCGCATAAAGCCCGCCTGACGGCTTTGCCTTAAACGAGTACACTTCTTTATTTCGCAAAGGTCGGTGATTTTATGACAAAAGAAGAATATATTGACTTTTGCGGCTCTATTGCAGGTGCGGCATATGACCAGCCTTTCAACGAGGACTTTCAGACAACTGCACTACGCCACTGGGACACGAAAAAGTGGTTCGGGCTTTTGATGCTCCACAATGACAGGTGGATAGTAAACTTAAAGCTAAAACCCGAAGAAGTGCTGTTTTACAGGGATATCTACAAGGGCGTGACGGAAGCCTATCACATGAACAAGGTCCACTGGATAACATTGTATCTCGACAGCGACGTGCCAACAGAGGAGATAGAAGATCTTACCCTCAGAAGCTTTGAGCTTACAAAGAGTAAAGATAAAAAGAAAACCAAAAAGCGAAAGGAAGCTTTATAAAATGAGAACTTTTTCAAAATCAAGCAAGCTTGATAACGTGTGTTATGATATAAGAGGTCCTGTTATGGACGAAGCAAATGAAATGATAGCAAAGGGAGAGAAGATATTCAAGCTCAATATCGGAAACCCTGCTCCGTTCGCATTCAATGCCCCTGACGAGATAATACAGGCAATGACAGACAATCTGAGAAACGCTCAGGGCTATTCCGACTCAAAGGGCATAACAGAAGCAAGACAGGCTATTTATGATTATGCACACTTTAAGGGCATACCTGTTGAGAGTCTTAACGATATCTACACCGGAAACGGTGTTTCCGAGCTTATCACAATGGTAATGCAGGGTCTTCTCAACAACGGCGACGAGGTGCTCGTTCCTGCCCCTGACTATCCGCTGTGGACAGCTTCCGTTACTCTTGCAGGCGGTACTGCCGTTCACTATATATGTGACGAAAGCTCCGAATGGTATCCTGACCTTGAGGACATGGAAAAGAAGATAACAGACAAGACAAAGGCTATCGTTATCATCAACCCTAACAACCCGACAGGTGCGGTATATCCAAAAGAGATACTTGAAAAGATAGCAGACATGGCAAGACGTCATGAGCTTATCATATTCTCAGACGAGATATATGACAGACTTCTTATGGACGGCGTTGAGCATACTTCTGTCGCTTCACTTTGCCCTGACGTTTTCTGTATCACTCTTAACGGACTTTCAAAGTCACATCGTATCGCAGGCTTCCGTGTAGGCTGGATGACCCTTAGCGGTGATAAGAGCAGAGTAAAAGGCTACATAGAGGGTCTTAATATGCTTTCAAGCATGAGGCTTTGTTCAAATGTACCGAGCCAGTATATAATCAAATATGCTCTTGGTGATTACACAAAAACTGACGATCTTCTCCTGCCGGGGGGACGTATCTACGATCAGAGAGAGTATATCTACAACGCACTTAACAGCATTGACGGTCTGTCGGCTGTAAAGCCTAAGGCTGCGTTCTATATCTTCCCAAAGATAGACGCAAAGCGTTTCAACATCACAAATGACGAGCAGTTCGTGCTTGATTTTCTCCGTGAGAAGAAGATACTTCTTGTTCATGGCGGCGGCTTCCACTGGGAACAGCCTGACCATTTCAGGATAGTTTATCTTCCTAAGCTTGAGGATCTTGAATACTCCATGAATGAAATGAGAGATTTCCTCAAAGACTACAAGCAGAAGTAAAACTGCAGAGCGGACAGTGTTCGCCCAATATGCTTTTATGCTCATACCATACATCTACAAACACAGACACGAGGTACAAAAATGTCAAAACTTTGCAAATCATGTGGAAACTATTATGAGGGAGATCACTGCGACAAGTGCGGCTATGGCGACCCAAACTTAAAGACCCACGCCGCCGACAAATACAAAAAGCCCACAAAGCCTGAACGTTTCAGGACGGAGGAGGAAAAAGAGCTTTACGCCGAGTGGGAAAAGGAGAAAAAAGAGGACACTGAGATAAAGCGTCACTATGATCCCAACGCAGGCAAAAAGACCCTTGCCATTGTGGCGGTAGTTGTTATAGGCGTTATCGTGGCTGTGCTATACAAAAGCGGAGTTATTTTCAGCTCAACAAAGACAGAGGTAATAGAAAAATACTTCAAGTCCATACAGACAAGCGATTTCGACTCCTTCGTGGAGTGCTTTCCGAAAGAGATGAAGAACGAATACGAACAGCAGCGAACCGAAGGCGGATATGGCAAAGAGCAGGTCATGAAAGAAGTCCTTTACGGTGATTTCATTGAAAGCTATGGTTCTGATTACACAATCGACGTATCTTTTGGCAGAGAAACAAAGCTTAAAGAGTCTGAATATGGCCTGAGCGAATACAAAAGCTTTTACGGCTCTGCACCGAATGTTTCAGAGGCTTATGAAATAGTAACGAACGTGACTTTCAAAGGCTCAAAGGGCAGTGAGGACGCAAAGCTTTACATCTACGTTGGAAAATGCAGCGGAAAATGGTGCATTTTCAATATCACGCAGGATAACGGCATTGTTGACGAGGACACGGGGCTTAAAACTTCAGAAAATTAAATAGCACAAAGCAAAACCGCCACGGAGAAAATCCGCAGCGGTTTTTTTGTTTTGCGATAAAACCTATATGGTGGGACGTCGTATTTCTGTAAAACAGAAATTGAGTCGCTCACCTACATATAAGTGACGTAATTATACGCTTTTATGTGATATTATTTCTTCTTAAAAGCAAATGACTTTCTTGTTCTCTGCTTTCCGCCTATTGACATTGTGAATATCTTGTCGCTCATGAAGATTTTCAGTGCGACAGTCATGCACACTACAAGAAGCACTATCTGATAGATAAGTCCCCCTGCATAAAGGCTGTAGTTGCCAAACATTACGTTCTCGCTTGCCATAAAGGTATGGGTGAACGGTATAGCATAGACGATATACTTTATAACAGGTGAAAGCGTTCTGATATCAACTACCATTGCAAGAATATATGGTATCATTGCGGAGAAGGTTATAGGCAAAAGCATTGTCTGGGCAGATTTTGCGTCTTTTGCAAGTGCTCCTAATACCATTGAGAGTGACAATGAGATAAGGATAGACACAAACATCTGTATTCCCACAAGAGCATACTGTCCGACGCTCATAGTAAGACCAAGGTTTTCCATTGCAGATTCATATGCTGAGGTATCTCCCATGCCCTCAGTAAGACCGCCTGTCATTTTGCTCATGCCGAACATATAGACCACAGCCTGCAAAGCCGCAACAACACCTGCGGCAAGCATTTTTGACGCAAGGACTGAAAGTCTTGAAACAGGTGCGGAAAGAAGCGTTTCAAGGGTCTTGTCTATTTTCTCCGTAGAGATCGCGCTAAGTATCATCTGAGCCGAGAACATTATAAGAACGAACATTATTATAGGCACTACCATGCTCTGTGCCGAGCAAAGCGACATCACTACAGAACTGCTCACTTGATCTGCCTTGTCGCCAACAACCGTTGTTTCAGAAAGCAGTACAGGGTCTTCAAGCTGATTCATTTCGTCCTCTGTCATTGCGCCGCTTGAAAGCTTATCCTGATAGATAGTTGATTTTACTGCCTGCTGTATAACTGCAAGGGCAGTGTCTGAGCCTGTGTTTATATTTGACATGGTCGCAAGAGAGGTCATTCTCTGAACATATCCAACGTCTGCCTTTTTATGCTGTTTTACCTGCTCTGTAAAGCCTTTTGGTATTATCACAACGCTGTCCTGATCGAGCCTTTTAAGCTCTGCGGCATAGTCGTCAGACTTTATATCCACAACTGTTATCTTGCCGTCACCAGCCTTTGCAGTAGCTTTCAGAGAGTTTAAAACGTTTTCTGTGAACTCTGTTTTGTCAAGGTCGCAGATAGTAAGGTCGGAGGCCTTTTCGGAACTGTCGCTTATTGCCCCTGACATTGCCTGACCCGCCATAACAAGCACCACTACTGTGACTATCATTGTTATAATAGTTTGCAGGCTGAGCATTTCCTTTAATTCCTTGCGGAAAAGACTATAAAACTTCACGGTCAAGCACCACCCTTTCAAAGACTTCTTCAAGGTTCTGAGCACCATATATTGTTGTTCCGCATTCATCGTCATTCTCCTACTTCTTTCTTTATCCAATCATATCCTTTTTCTTCCAGTTCAAGAGCAAGTTCCGGTCCGGCAGTTTTCACGATACGACCTTTATAGAGCACGTGTACGATATCCGGTTTGATATAGTCCAGTAAACGTTGATAGTGAGTGATAACAATTGTGCTTGTTTCGGGAGTTTTCAATTTGTTCACTCCTTCCGCAACGATACGAAGAGCATCGATATCCAGACCGGAGTCCGTCTCTACCTCATTCTGTTCCTTTGCGCCCCACTCATTGCCGAATTCTATCACACT
>ENA-UEPH01002511-UEPH01002511.1-human-gut-metagenome-genome-assembly--contig:-NODE-2511-length-12893-cov-3.964263_pt1 | contig 12893 bp, 10 predicted proteins | sample MGYA00242891_ERZ507898 | MGnify/ENA primary metagenome ERZ507898 (study PRJEB26167, sample SAMN06115411) | human gut metagenome | host: Homo sapiens | place: China:Guizhou | collected 2014-10-15... | reverse complement strand
TTGAAACAATCTTTTTCACGGCCTTGGAGCGCATCGCATCACCCGACTTACAGAAATGTATCTCGTCAATGATTGCCCGTATCTTCCTTATGTTCACGCCCTTCTTCATGTGCAACTATATCGTGTCGGCCTTTGTGCGCAACGATGGCGACCCCTCCCTTGCCATGGTGGCTACCCTAAGCAGCAGCCTGTTCAATGTGGTGTTCGACTATATTTTCATGTTTCCCATGGGGCTGGGGCTGGCCGGTGCGGCGCTGGCCACCGCCGTGTCTCCCATCATCAGCATTTCCATCTGCAGCCGCCACTTCTTTAAAAAGGAGAACAGCGTGCAGTTCGTGCGCCAGCGCCCCTCGGCAAGGCTGCTGGGCCAGAGCTGCCAGCTTGGCATCTCCGGCTTTGTGGGTGAGATGTCCTCCGGCGTTACCACCACCGTATTCAACTTCCTGCTGCTGGGGCTGGCGGGCAATGTGGCCGTGGCGGCCTATGGCGTGGTGGCGAACTTTGCGCTGGTGGCAACGGCCATCTTCAACGGCGTAGCACAGGGTGCACAGCCGCTGGTGAGCGAGTGCTACGGCAAAAGCGACAAGGCCGGTGCCAGAAAGCTGCTCATCCTGGGCAGCTGCACCGCACTGGTGCTGGCAGCGGTGCTGTACGGCATCATCTTTGGTGCTACCGATGCACTGGTGGGCGTGTTCAACAGCGAAAGCTCCGCCCGGATGGCGCAGTTTGCCCACATGGGCATGCGGCTGTACTTTGTGGGCTACTTCTTTGCCGGGTTCAACATCGTGGCGGCGGGCTATCTGAGTGCGACCAACCGCCCGGTGGAAGCCTCCGTCACCTCCATCTGCCGCGGTATGGTGGCCATCGTGGCCTGCTCGCTGGTGCTGAGCCGCCTGATTGGCATGAATGGTGTGTGGGCAGCGTTCCCGGCATCGGAACTGCTCACCGCAGTGCTGACCCTGTTTTTGCTGCTGCGCAGTAAAAAGCAGACCGTATAGCCCTTAAATATAAAGCTCCTGTTCGCGCAGAGATTCCTCGGGTGAAAGCCCACTCTGCGCGGTGTGACCGGCCATTGCCCGCCACTGTGCGGGGGATTGGCCGGTTTCTTTTTTGAACACCCGGCACAGGTAGTTGGCACCGGAAAAGCCGCACAGGCTGGCTACCACGTCCAGTGTGTACTCCCGGTGGAGCAGCAGCCGCTGGGCTGCTTCAACGCGCACCGTGGTGAGGTATTTGCCCGGCGGCACGCCAATGGCTGCGGTAAAGGTGCGCACCAGATGGCTCTTGGACACGCCCAGCCGTTCGCTCAGCTCCTCCACGCCGTAAAGGCCCGCGTAGTTTGCGCGGATGTCCTCAATGGCGGCCTGCACCAGCGGCGGCAGGGCGGACGCGGCACTGTCGGCATCGGCCAGCTCACACAGCAGTGCGTAGGCCAACTGGCTGCGGGCCCGGCTGTGGGCGGTCTTTTCCTCAGCAAGGCGGTCCATCAGTTCGGCAGCGGCCGGGCAGGAGCCGCCTTTGGCAAGGAAGGGCAGTTCGTGCAGCCCGGCCAGAAACTGGGAAGCCGCCTGCCCGGTAAGCTGGACGCAGAGCAGATGGCAGATGCTTTCCGGCACAAGGGCCAGCGGGGCACGGCTCAGGATCAGGTGCCCGGCAGGCACGGACTGCGGCGGCAAAATGAGCGCTGCACCCAGCGGCAGCGGCCCGGCAGCAGGTGCGGATGCAGAGCACTGGCCGCTGGACACAAGGCACACCCACAGTCCTTCGCCGGAGAGGGTGAGGGGGGCAGACAGCTGCAGATCCTGCACGGAAGCGGGAAAAGCGATGGTGTTCCAGTCAAAAAGCAATATCTGACACCTCTAATCAATAAAATGCTATTTTATATCACAAAATTATCTGTTATTATAGTACCAACGAATGAACACGCCGTCAAGAGCGTGGGAACCTTAAAAATTATGGAGGCAAACGACTATGGCTTCGATCAGCTGCCAGCACATCTATAAGATCTATCCGGGTGCTACCGCTCCCTCTGTTACCGACTTTAACCTGGAGATCCAGGATAAGGAATTCATCATCTTCGTCGGCCCCTCTGGCTGCGGCAAGTCCACCACCCTGCGCATGATCGCCGGTCTGGAGGAGATCTCCAAGGGCGAAATGTACATCGGCGGCCGTCTGATCAACGACGTTCCCCCGAAGGATCGTGATATCGCAATGGTGTTCCAGAGCTACGCTCTGTACCCCCACATGACGGTGTACAAGAATATGGCCTTTGGTCTGCAACTGCGGCGGGTGCCCAAGGCGGAGATCGACCGCAAGGTACGGACGGCCGCACAGGCGCTGGAACTGACCGCGTACCTGGATCGGCGACCCCGCGCCCTGTCCGGCGGGCAGCGGCAGCGGGTGGCGCTGGGCCGTGCTATGGTGCGGGATCCGGCGGTGTTCCTTTTGGACGAGCCCCTGTCTAACCTGGACGCCAAGCTGCGTACAGAAATGCGCGCACGCATTGCAGAGCTGCACCGGGAACTGGGTACCACCTTTGTGTATGTGACCCATGACCAAACGGAGGCTATGACCATGGCGGATCGGATCGTGGTCATGTTGGACGGCAAAATTCAGCAGGCAGACACACCCGCACAGTTGTACGCCCACCCCTGCAATGTGTTTGTAGCCGGATTTATCGGCACGCCGCCTATGAATATATTGCCCGGCCGTTTGGTGCGGCGGGGAAAGTCCCTTGATTTGCAAGTGCTGGGTACGGAGGTGGCTTTGCCTCGTCGACTGCAAAGCCATGCCAAATTGTCGACGTATGTGGATCGGGATGTGCTTTTGGGCCTGCGGGCGGAGGATCTGTCCACGGACCCGGCATGGCTGAATATAACAGATCCTGCGGCCTTTCGGGTGCAGGTGGAGATGGCGGAGCGTATGGGGGCGGAAACCTATTTGTATGCAGATTTGCAAGGACGGCGGGTGATCGCCCGGGTGCCCGGCACTGTCTCTTTCCAAAAGGACGACCAAACGGTGTTGTACCCCAACATGGAGGCGCTCCATTTGTTTGACCCGGAAACGGAGGTCTGTATCTGTGACTGACCGCTTGTTGCAGCGGCGTGGCGCCGGAGTGCTGCTGCCGCTGTTTTCTTTGCCCGGGCCTTACGGGATCGGCACCATGGGTGCCGCGGCTTACCGCTTTGTAGACGATTTGTCGTCTGCCGGGCAGCGGTACTGGCAGCTGCTGCCCCTGTGCCCGGCAGGGCAGGGGAATTCACCGTACCAAAGCCCCGGCAGCTTTGCAGGCGATGGGGTGTATATTGACCCGCAGCTGCTGGTGGAAAGCGGGTATTTGCAGCCGTCGGATTTGGATTTGTTGCCCTGCGGTGGTGATGACCGGGTGGATTATCCAGCTGTGCGCCGGGGGCGTCAAGTGCTGTTTGATCGACTGTTTAACCGCTTTGTGCGCCATATACCGGCAGACTTTCACCGCTTTTGCCAAAGTCAGGCCGATTGGCTGGAGGATCATGCCCTGTTTTGTGCCCTTAGTGAACGCTATGGAAAGCGCTTTTTCCTGTGGCCGTCGTTTTTGCGGCAGCGAGAGCCGTCGGCTTTGGAGAGGGCGGCAGTGCAGTTTGAGCGGCGGGTTTTGTACCATAAAATGCTGCAATATTTTTTGGACCATCAGTGGCAAGCGCTGCGGGCTTATGCCAATGCCCGGGGTGTTTATTTGATCGGCGATCTACCTATTTATGTGGCGCCGTGCAGCGCCGATGTGTGGGCGGCGCCGGAGTTGTTTATGCTCTCTCCCTCCGGCGCGCCGTCTCGGCTGGCCGGGTGTCCGCCGGACGCGTTTTCACCCACCGGTCAGCTGTGGGGCAACCCGGTATATAACTGGAGCGCCCACGCGCGTACAGAGTACCGCTGGTGGGTGGCGCGGCTGCGGCACGCTTTGCACTGGTTTGACGCGCTGCGGCTGGACCATTTTCGTGGCTTTGCCGCTTATTATTCTGTGCCTGCCCGGGCAAAGAATGCCCGGGACGGCTGCTGGCTGCCGGGGCCGGGTTTGTCGCTGTTTTCGGCGCTCCAACAGGCGTTGGGGGATGTGCCGCTTTTGGCGGAGAATCTGGGCTTTTTGGACGATTCGGTGCGGGCGCTGCTTTCAGATTGCGGCTTTCCCGGTATGCAGGTGCTGCAATTTGACTTTGATTCCCGGGACGGCGGCGGTGGTGCTGTTTGCAAGCCCAATACGGTGATTTACACCGGCACCCATGATAACGATACGCTGCTGGGCTGGTGCACCACCGCCCCGCGGCAAGACATACGCCGGGCTTGTGCCGCCTATGGCGTGCGTTATCCCAATCAATTACCGAGACAGATGATGCTTTCTGCTCTGCGAAGCCCGGCCAATACCTGTATTTTGACTGTACAGGATCTGCTGGGACTGGGCAGCAGTGCCCGCATCAACACGCCGTCAACGGTGGGCGCCCACAACTGGAGCTGGCGTATGCGCCCCGGCGCCCTAACCCCGGGCATCTTGGCGCATCTATATACCGAGACTTGCGCCGCAGATCGGGCGGAAAGGAGTAATATATGTCGGATATGAAAGAGAATTTGAAACTGCTGGCCCGCAGTCTGTACCGACTCCCGGTGGCAGAATTGACCGATGAACAATTGCACGCAGTGGTGGCACGGACTGTTTTGGCACGGCTGCAACCGGCTTGGCAAGGGTCGTTGCAGGCCCACTGTGCCGGGCGGCGGGCGTATTATTTTTCTGCGGAATATCTGTTGGGCAAGGCGGTGTACAATAACCTGCTTTGCACCGGCCTGACCGGCGAGGTGGAGGCAGCGCTTACCGCTTGCGGCCGCAAGCTCGACCAGCTGGATTGTGTGCCGGACCCGCCTTTGGGCAACGGCGGTTTGGGACGGCTGGCGGCTTGCTTTTTGGACAGCGGCGCCACGCTGAATTTACCGCTGGACGGCTACGGCTTGCGCTATCGGTGCGGCCTGTTTCGTCAGCAGATCGAGGACGGCTTTCAGGTGGAGACGGTGGAGGACGACCTGCAATACGGCGACCCCTGGAGCGTGTGCTGCCGAGCGGATACTGTAACGGTGGAATTCGCAGATTTTGCTGTGCAGGCAGTGCCCTATGACCTGCCAATCCCCGGTTACGGTACGGCGCACATTTCTACTTTGCGGCTGTGGGAGAGTGTGCCCATAGAGCCGTTTGATTTTGACGCTTTTAACCGTCAGGATTATACAGCGGCGGTGACACGTCGCACGGCGGCAGAGAACCTGACCCGTGTGCTGTACCCAAATGATACAAAGGAGGACGGCAAGCGCTTGCGGCTGCGGCAGCAGTATTTCCTGTGCAGCGCGTCCTTGCAAGACCTGCTGCGCCGGTATTTGCGCACGCCCGGCTGTGCGCCGGAGAAGTTGTGGACTGCGGTGGTGATCCAGCTAAACGACACCCACCCGGTGCTGGCCATCCCGGAGCTGATTCGTCTGCTTTTGAAGCAGGGTATGACCTTGGAGACGGCGCTGGAAGTGGCAAAAAATGTGTTCCGCTACACCAACCATACGGTAATGCCGGAGGCCATGGAAAGCTGGGATCTGGCGCTCCTGGCGTCGGAATTGCCGGAGATCGCCCGCCTGCTGTGCCAATTGGACGATCTGTTTTGTGCCGAAATGCAGGCGCTGGGCGCAGAGGAGCGGCTGTGGCACCGGGTGCGCCCGCTGCGGGACGGACGCATTTATATGGCGGATCTGGCCTGCTGGGTGTGTGGCTATGTGAATGGCGTGGCAGCTTTACACACGGAGATTTTGCGCCTTCGGGTGCTGCGGGATTGGGCACAGCTGTACCCGAATAAAATTTTGAACCGCACCAACGGCATTACCCAGCGGCGTTTTTTGGCACTGTGTAATCCGTCCCTATCTGCGCTGCTGACCCACCGCCTGGGCAGTAAAAACTGGATCACCAACTTGTTCCAGCTGGAGAAGCTAAAGCCCTATGCGGAAAACAGCGAGGTTTTGACAGCTTTTTGCGAAACCAAGAAAGAAAATAAACGCCGCCTGGCCCAGTGGCTGGAGCGGCAGGGACTATACTATGACCCGGCTCGTATGCTGGATGTGCAGATCAAGCGCCTGCACGAATATAAGCGCCAGTTGCTGCATTGTCTGGGTATTTTGGCATTGGCCTTTCAGATCGAGCAGGGGGAGATCACAGAATTTGCCCCCACCACCTTTTTGTTTGCCGCCAAGGCAGCGCCCGGTTACGCCCGCGCCAAGGCCATTATCAAGCTGATCCACGCAGTGGGGGACTATGTGTCCCGATCGCCTAAGGTAGCACCGCTTTTGCAGGTGCTGTTTGTGCCGGATTACAGCGTAACGGCGGCAGAATGGATCATTCCCGCTGCGGATGTGTCCGAGCAGATCTCCACCGCCGGCACGGAGGCTTCCGGCACCGGAAATATGAAGTTGATGCTGAACGGCGCAGTGACTTTGGGCACTTATGACGGCGCCAATGTGGAGATTGTGGCGGCCGCCGGAGAAGAAAATAATTATATTTTCGGTGCCCGGGTAGAGGACCTAGATGCCCTGCGCCGGGGCTATGACCCAAAGGCTTTGTATCGCAGTGATCCGCTGCTGCGGCAGTGCCTGGATGCATTGACAGACGGCACATTGTCCGACGGCGACACCGGCTGCTTTGCGGATTTGAAGCGTAGTCTTTTAGAGCCGGAGGCAGACGGCGTGGCGGATCGATATTTTGTGCTGGGTGACTTTCAGTCCTATGTGCACGCCAAGCTGCAAGTAAACGGCGATTATCTGCGGTCACCTACGGCTTTTGCCCGCAAATGTTGGCTGAATATGTGCAGTGCCGGCGCCTTTTCGGCAGACCGTACCATCGAGGAATATGCCAATGAAATTTGGCGGATCGACCCGGTGGAATTGCCGGAATACGCAGAAAATGAGTAAAAGAAAAAGACGGAAATGGCAATATGACCTCCAATCGTGTAGTCGATACAAAAAAACCTACGTGATAAGAAAAAATAATTTTTAGCAGCAAACTGATTTCGCTTTTCAAGCGGAGTCAGTTTTTTTGCTTGAATACGTTGCTTGTTATAGAAGAAGAGGCATTCCGCTTTGAGAATCGAAAAACACATTTGCCTGCAGCATGGCCATACGGATTGTTTGCCGTGCAATGCTGGCCCGCACGATAACAGACAATCTTTTCGTCGTGTGTTGACGAATATCTCTATTTATAATATAATATAACTTGCATAATAATTGTCCGGCGCTGTCGCCGGCAATGACCCGGTGGTGAAAAAATGCTTAAACTGTTTTACATAACCAAGGATCCGGCGGTGGCGCGGATCGCACAGGCGGCCGGAGTGGATCGTATTTTTGTGGATATGGAATACATCGGCAAGGCACAGCGCCAAGGCGGTATGGATACGGTGCAAAACCACCACACCGTAGAAGATGTGGCCCGGTTGCGGCCGGTGCTGGATCAGGCGGAGCTGCTGGTGCGGGTCAATCCGGTGCACCCGGGGTCAAAAGATGAGATCGACCGGGTGATCGCCGCCGGTGCGGATGTGATCATGCTGCCTATGTGGCAATCAGTAGAACAGGTGCAGCAATTTATCCGCTGGGTGGACGGTCGCGCCAAGACACTCCTGCTGCTGGAAAATCAGGCGGCGGTGGATTGCCTTGACCGTGCGGTGGCACTGCCCGGAGTAGACGAAATCCATATTGGGTTGAATGACCTGAGCATTTCCCAAGGGAAAAAATTTTTGTTCCAGCCTTTGGCGGACGGTACGGTGGACGCGGTGTGCGCCAAGATCAAAGCGGCGGGTATCCCTTTCGGTTTCGGCGGATTCGGTCGTTTGGGCGGCGGCACATTGCCGGCAGCGTATATTGTAGCGGAGCACTACCGGCTGGGTTCGTCCATGAGTATTCTGTCTCGCGCCTTTTGCAACACGGCGCAGATCACCGATTTGAAGGAGATCAAACGGATCTTTACTTCCGGTGTGGCAGAGCTGCGGCAGTATGAGGCACAGCTGAGCCGGGCGGAGGATGATTTTTTTGCCTTGCAGCATAAGAAACTGCAGGACTGTGTAGAACAAATTGTTGAGGGCATGTAGATGTATCGAGGAGTAAAACGTGCGCTGGATTTTATTACGGCGCTGCTGGCGCTGATCGTTCTTTCGCCGCTGTTGGCGATCACGGCGCTGGCGGTGAAGTTGGATTCCAAAGGTCCGGCCATCTTTAAGCAGCAGCGCTTAGGGCTGCACGGCAAGACCTTTTGGATTTATAAATTCCGCTCCATGTGCCAAGGCGCGGAGCACACAGGCACCGGCGTGTACAGCGGCGCAGACGATATGCGTGTGACCCGCGTAGGCAAGTTGCTGCGAGCCACCAGCATTGACGAACTGCCCCAGCTGGTGAATATTCTAAAGGGCGATATGAGTTTTATCGGCCCTCGCCCGCCGCTGACCTATCATCCTTGGCCGTTGTCGGATTATACATCGGCGCAGTTACATATGTTTGATGTGCGCCCGGGCATTACCGGCTGGGCGCAGGTGCACGGTCGTAAGGATGTGGAGTAGCACCATCGAATTGAGCTCAACTGCTGGTATGTGGACCACATGAGTCTGGCGCTGGATGTGCGTATTCTCTTTGTTACCGCCTTTAAGGTGCTGAAGAATGAGGACAATGTGAACACCGGCGAGACCTTGGCCCGGGATGGCGCCCAGGCGCAGGAAACGGTGATGAAGAGATGAAAGAACTATTGATCACCGGCGCATGGCGGTGCGGAGAGCAACAGGTGCAGGCGCTGGAGCAGATGGGGTATGCCGTCACTTTTTGGCCGGACGAACGGCAGGCGGTGAATATGGATACCCAACGATTTGAAGCAGTGATTTGCGGCGGTTTGTTTTTGACTACGCCGATTGAACGCTTCCCGGCGCTCAAGTGTATTCAGGTGACTTCCGCCGGGTTGGACCGGGTGCCGCTGGACTATTGCAAGGCACACGGCATTACCGTGTATAACGCCGGCGGCGTTTACAGTGCGCCTATGGCGGAGTTTGTGCTGGGCGGTATTTTACAGCTGTATAAAGAGAGCAAGTTTTTTGCAGAAAATCAAGCAGCGCACCGGTGGGAGAAGCATCGGGGGCTGCGGGAACTTAGCGGCAAGATCGCTTGCATTATTGGCACCGGCAGCGTGGGCAGCGCCATTGCTCGGCGGCTGCGGGCCTTTGATGTACAGACGGTGGGAATTAATCGTTCCGGTCACCCGGCGGCAGAGTTTGACCATACCCAGCCCACCTGCCGGTTGGACGATCTGCTGCCTTTAGCGGACTTGGTGATTTGCGCTATGCCCCTGACGGCGGAGACTGCCGGCCTGTTTGACAGCGTGCGGCTAACAAAGATCAAACCCGGCGCTGTGTTTGTGAATGTGGCCCGCGGTAAGGTAGCAGACCAGCAGTCGCTGGCGGAAGCGCTGCAAAGCGGGCAGCTGTTCGGCGCGGTGCTGGATGTATTTGAAGAAGAACCCTTGCCCCGGAGCAGTCCCTTGTGGGATATGGAGCAGGTGATATTGACTCCCCACAATTCCTTTGTGGGCGAGCGCAATGGCGAGCGGCTGTTTCGCCTAATCTGCAAGAATTTGGAGTCATTTGCACAATGAAGGTACTGTTTGTTGCTACTGTGCGTAGCCATATCGGCCAATTTCACATACCTTTTATTCGGGAACTGGTACGCCGGGGCTGTCGGGTGGAAGCGGCGTTCAAGGACAATTCCGCCGACAAACCCGGTCTGGATCTGAGCGGCATTGCCCGCACTTATGAAGTGCCCTTTAGCCGCAGTCCGTACAGTGTAGATAACCTGAAAGCCTATCAGGTGCTTAAAAAGATTATTGACGAGGGTCGGTACGACGCCATTCATTGCCACACGCCTATGGGGGCTGTGGTGACTCGGCTGGCTGCGCGGGATGCCCGCAAGCGGGGCACCAAGGTGATCTATACCGCCCACGGCTTTCACTTCTATAACGGCGCTGCCAGAAAAAACTGGCTGCTGTTTTACCCGGTGGAGAAGGCGCTGGCGAAAGATACGGACTGCCTGATCACCATTAACAGCGAGGATTATAATACCGCTAAGGCGCGGCAGTTTGCTGCCGGGCGACTGGAACTGGTCAACGGCGTGGGCGTGGATCTTAGCGATTTTCAGCCGGTGACCCGGGAGCAAAAGTTGGCTCTGCGCCGGGCGTATGGGTACAGCCCGGACGATTTTATTCTAATATACCCGGCGGATTTTTCCGCCCGGAAAAATCAAAATATGTTGTTTGATACATTAAAATTGCTGCTGGAAAAGGACAAGCATTTTCGCTTGCTGCTGCCCGGCTCCGATGTGGAAGCCCGGCCGTTTTTGGACTATGCCAAATCTATCGGCGTGGCAGATCATGTGGAGGCGCTGGGCTACCGGCGGGATATTCGTCCGTTGGTCGGGCTTAGCGATGTGTCCGTGTCCTCCAGTCGGCAGGAGGGTCTGCCTATCAATTTGGTGGAGGCTATGGCGCTGGGCAATCCGGTTGTAGCCACCGATGTGCGCGGCAATCGGGACCTGGTGCGGGACGGTGAGAGCGGCTACTTGGTGCCGCTAAACGACAGCCGGGCGATGGCGGATCGGATCTGGTCCCTTTATGCCGATCCAGAACAAACGGCGGCCTTTGGCGTTGCCGGGCGGACACTGGCCCAGGACTATGCGGTGGAGCCGGTGCTGCACCGTATGATTGAAATTTATCAAGCGTTAGAACTTTTGTGAGGTTGGCATTTATGCGTGTGTTACAGGTGATACCGGATATTGGCGTGGCTAACGGCGTGATGAGCGTGATTTTGAACTATGCCAAAGCGATGCCGCCGGACATTACATTTGATGTTGCCTATTTTGCGGAGAAACCTCAAACACGGCAAGCGGAGGTCGAGGCGCTGGGCGGTAAGGTGTATCGGCTGGATGCACCCTGCCCGCAGGATCTGTGCAACGGCAAAATGGGACGTTTTTTTGCAGAGCACGCCGGTGCGTGGGTGGCGCTGCATATCCATTGCCCCCACTTTGCGGTGTTTATTGCGCCGGCTGCCAAACGAGCCGGGATTCATAAAATCGCTGTGCATTGCCACACCACTGCGTATTCTTTGTCCGGCAACGGCCGCCGAAACCGGCTGCTCAGTCTATATGCCAAGTATATGGTGCCTACGCGCTTTGCGTGCAGCAATGCGGCCGGCAAAATGTGGTACGGCAATCGACCCTTTCGGGTGCTGAATAATGCCATTGACTGTGCCGCTTATGCGTATTCCCCGCAGGTGCGACAAGCTGTGCGCGCGCGGGAACAGGCTACAGACGCTTTTGTGGTGGGCCATATCGGTCAGGCCACGGTCAAGCAAAAGAATCACCCTTTTTTATTTTCCGTGTTTGCGCAGATCACGGCGCAAAGGCCGGGCGCGCAGTTGTGGCTGATCGGTGCCCAACCTACGCCGGAGCTGAACGCTTTGGCGGAGAAGTTGCAGATCACAAAGCAAATTCAATATTTCGGCCAGCGGCGGGATGTGCCGGAGCTGCTGCAAGGGTGCGATGTGTTTGTCTTTCCATCTTTCAGCGAGGGACTGCCGGTGTCTGTGGTAGAGGCCCAGGCTGCCGGGTTGCCGGTGGTGCTGTCTGACGCGGTCACCCGGGAGGTGGCGTGTACGCCGTTGGTGAAGACCCTGTCTTTGCACCAGTCGTCGGAAGAATGGGCAGGGGCTGCCTTGCAGCCGCAACCGCCACGCCAAAGTCCCACGGCGGCGCTGATTGCCGGTGGGTGGAATATACGCGGCTGCGCGATACAACTGGAGAAAATTTATAAGGAGTGAGCGTTTGAGGTTTTCAATTATCGTTCCGATTTACAAAGTGGCAGATTACTTGGATGATTGTGTGCAAAGTGTGAAGAACCAAACCTATACGGATTGGGAATTGATTTTGGTGGACGACGGATCGCCGGATGCCTGTCCCCAAATGTGCGACGGGTATGCTAAGGAAGATGCGCGTATTCGCGTGATCCATAAAGAGAATGGTGGAGCGTCAGAAGCGAGAAACGCAGGAATTGAGCAAGCAAAAGGTGAGTATGTGCTGCTTCTGGATGGCGACGATTTTTACAATCGTAGCGATATGTTTGAGATGCTCTCTGCAAACATTGATAAAAGCGGCGCAGATGTGATTCTGTTTGGCTGTACGGACTGGAATATGAAAACCGGTGAGAAACGCATATCCCGATCGGATTACGATTTGCACTTGTTAAACCAGGTTGCGGATCGGGAGCAGTCTCTTCATTATCTGCTTTCACAGAAAAAAATACCTGGCGGGCCTACCATATTTACGGTTCAGCGAGCATTACTTGATGAATACGGAATTCGCTTTCACTGCGGGATTCGGGCTGAGGATCACGAGTATGTTTTGATGATTTTCAGCCATTGTAAACAGATCTTTGCTATGAACGAGCCTTTTTATACATACCGCTTGCAGAGAGAGGGCTCCATTACACATTCTGGAAGTATAAAAATGATTCAGGGTATTGATTATACACTTAACAAGTGGGTTCCGATTCTATCCTGTGAAAGCAATGATCAATTGCGTAAAGACTATTTGAATTATTTAGCTTTTATATACTCAACAGGGTTTGTGATTACAGGGCGGCTTCATGGAAAAGAGCGCAAGGAGTCACTGGAACTTATGCGCAAGCATCGCATGATTTTGAAGTATGGTTATTGGCGAGATCTGCGTATTGTTCGGCTTGCTTCATCTGCTTTTGGCATTCCGCTATTTACGCTTCTGGGTCGCATTTATTATGATCGAACGCATATCTAATCACAGTACAAAAG
>ENA-UEPH01002510-UEPH01002510.1-human-gut-metagenome-genome-assembly--contig:-NODE-2510-length-12895-cov-49.214464_pt1 | contig 12895 bp, 3 predicted proteins | sample MGYA00242891_ERZ507898 | MGnify/ENA primary metagenome ERZ507898 (study PRJEB26167, sample SAMN06115411) | human gut metagenome | host: Homo sapiens | place: China:Guizhou | collected 2014-10-15... | reverse complement strand
TTTTTCTGCAATAGATCTTCCAGAATAAACAGTTTTAGAACTATCGCCATCAAAAATATCATCAGGAGTAAATAATCTATCTTGCTGTTCTTCCTTTACGGGCGTGCTCTTTTGAGCTTCAATAAAAAATCCTTTTTTATTTACTTCAAAATAATGACCAAATTTATCAACATCTTGATTAGTATTAAACGCATTATTTTTAAGTATAAATTCAGTAAAATTATTATAAACAAATTCTTTTCCATTAAGAGTAAGAACTAACTTACCATTTCTTTTAGAAAGATATTTATTAATTTTACCATTAATAACATCTTGATTTCTTATAGCAACAAAACTTTTAAAATATTGAGTGTTACTTAATATTTCCTCAACAATATCATCAACAATTCTTTCATTTCCCTCCACTTTAGATATAATCTTACCAGGAGAAGAACTATTCCCGTTCTTATAATATCTAATAGCAGTACTCTCTTCATTACTATCTTTTTTATATCTATAAGCAACTAATGTATAATTATCTTTTCTTCCTTTAAAAGCTAAAGCCGTAATATCTCCAATAGAAGCTACGCTATAGCCTTTAAATAAATTATTAAATCCTCTATTATTTCCTCCAAATAAAGAAGCTAATTTATCTGTAAATTCATCAAAATTACCTCCAGATAATCTTTCTTTAATAATATTTTTAAGTTCTTCTTTAAGATCATTATATATTTGATTAGACTTATCTACTTTATTTTCTTCAGTAAATAAAGCATAAGCTGGACTTCCATCATTATCTTGAATTAATAATCCCATAGTTTTTATAGTCATACCTCTTGATGGATAAGTAGTTTTAGATCCTTCAATATTAACAGTACCACTATTCATAACAGCTATTACAGGATTATTCTCATAAGTAAATTTTAAAGCAGGAGAATTAATAGGCAAAGATTGCTGAGAAGTAATAGGAACTCCTGTAACAGTATCTTCTACAGTTATTTTATAATTTAATGCATTATCTGCAATATCTTTAGTTTGTTGTAAATTAACATACATAGAAGATAACCATCTTCTATAACTTCTAATCTTTAATTCAGGACTAATATTTATGCTATCATAATTAAGAACAGATAATATTTCATTAGCAATAATTTTAGCAGCATCAACAACTTTATAAGTATCAACTCCTATATATCCATCATCTATTAATTTTTTAATTATAGGATGATTTACAATAATTTTAGCTCCATCTATATTACTTACAGGAGTACCTTTACTATTAACAAATTCAAAAGGCTTTTTAGATTGTTCAGAAATAGAGTTATAAATATCATCTGTTTCTTGTTCAGAAAGACTTTCATTAATTATAGCGCCAACTTCAATATTAGATTCGTAAATACTTAATATATTAAGTAAATCTTGAACATCTTCAGATTGTTCTATTAATTTAGTAAATAATTCATCAAAATAAGGACTACTATAAGTAGAGCCGCCTTTAGTAATATTATATCTAAAACCTTTTTCTTTAGGCATATATACTGTATTACCATCAGAACTTGTAGTAGGAATAATAGAATATCCAATTTCAACGCCATCCTTTTTAAAGAACAATAATTTACCGTTACGTTCAATATCTAATTTATCTCCAGGTTTAAGATTATAATATATTTCTCTTGCTCTACTATCTGTTTTTACTTTATTAGCAACAGCTGTTCTTAATCTTTGATTAACAATTTCATATTCTCTTTTTGCATATTGCACTTGTTGTAAAAAATAATTAGCTCTTTCTAAAGCATTAGTGAAAGATTTATTAGTAATATAATTATCTTTTACTAATCTAATATTTTTAAATATATATTTATTATATTCTTTATTAGAAGTATGATTAATTATATAATCATACATATTAATATAAATTAATTTTGCTTGTTCATAACCAATATCTTTATTATTAATTAAATAATCAAATAATTGAACAATATCTATAAGAGTACTACCATTTTTATTTGGTTTAATATTTACAGATTTTATATATTCATCTAAAAATTTATCAATAGTATCATTAAGTTTAGATGTAGGAATAGCTGAACTAATAGCGTTTTTAGTAACATCAATGTTATCAATTATTTGAGCTGCAAGATTAGGAAGTCCTTTAGCATGTAATCTATTATTAATGTGTTTTATAGCTATTTTTAAACCTTTAATAGCTCCACTTTTAATAAGATCTTTATTATAACCTTCTAACTCAAGTTTATCTTCTATTTGAGAAAGAAGAGTTTTAGCGTTATCGTTATTAAAATTTTCTCCATCAAGTCCTTTATATAAATCTTTATTATTTCTATACATCTGAAGAGCAAACAAAGAAGCACTTGATGTAACATCAGTTTCTTCTAATTCATCATTACTTGGAATATTTATGGCTTCTCTAATTCTAATAGCATCTTGTAAAGCTAATGCTTCAGCTGGATTTTGTTCTTCCTCAAAACCTACTACTGTTCTATCTTCAATTAAATCTGGAATAATAGGATTAATAGTTTCAATTGGAGCTTTTACCTGTTCCCCCGTAGAGGAAGGCTCACCTGTGGCTTTTTGTACATCATTAATAATTTTAGTAGTTTCATTATTATTATCAATAATTTCTTTTTCAGTTGGAATAGGATGTTTTTCTAATATTTCTTCTCGTTCTTTATTAACAGTTTCATTGTCATTATTATTATTTTTTATAGATTCTATTTTGTTAATAGCTTCATCTCTTACTTCTTTGAGTAAATAATAATATTCAAGATCATTACTTGCTCCAAGATTTAAAATTTCAATATCTTTTTCTAATTCTGGAACTTTTTTAGCAAGAACATCATTAAACGCTTTAGTTGGATCGACTGAAGTTTCTATATAATGTCCTATATTAGTAAAAGCATCATTGAGAGCTTTAGAAACAGTTTGATCTACTACTCTATTAATTTGATTATATCTTTCTTGTAATTGTTGTTTAGTAGTAGGAATAGATTTTCTAATATCATCAGTTTGATAAGATAAAACTGTTTTATTTCCTATAAATTTAGAAATAGCATCTGGAACATTTGAAAAATCGTTATTATAATAATAATTATCTACATTATTTAATAACCAATTTTCATCAGCATTTATAATAATATTTCCAGAGTCTTTAGTTTTTAATTCTGCAACAATAGTATTTTTATTTAATCTATCAACAATATTTTGTTTCTTTTCTTTTAATTCTTTTATTAATTGATTCTTTACAATATCATCAGTATCTTTAAGTTTATATATATCATCAATACGTTTATTAATTTCAACTAATTGTTGTATTCCAAATTGATATTCATCAATATATGAATATCTACTAAATTCGCCATTAGGATCTAATTTAGCAATATCTGTATCTATTCTATCTATTGCGCTATTAATTAAATCTAAATTAAAATATTTTTTAACATTTTCTCTTGCAATATTTCTAATAATTTGATCATTATCACCATCTATAGAATGAATACCTTTATATATTTCATTTTGATATAATTCAATAGTATTGTTCATTCTATTAACTAACTCTTGAGTAAAATTAGTTTTATTTTTAGCAATATTTATATTAGCTGCATCAAAAAACTTATTAAATTCAGGATTAGTAATATATTCTTGTAATAATTCTATATTTCCTGCGTCAGCTGCATTTAATACCATATCTATTACAAATTCATTAGCTAATCTATCATATACAATATCAACTTCATCTTGAGTTATATTTTCATAATCAGAAATAGTTCCATTTTCCATAATAGGTTTAAATGGATTTTTTCCTTCATCGAGTAAAGATAATTGTTCGAGATAATCATTAATTTTAGCTCTACGACCAAGAATTTCAGCTTCTCTAATTTTTTCAAAAGTTAATTGACTACGATTATAATCTTCAGGGGACATATGTTTTTTATTAATCTTTCCCTGAATTTTATTTTGAAGATTTCCTAAACCTCTACCAGCAGCTTGAAAACCTACTCCTCCAAGATAACCCCAAACAGCTTGCTCCCATATTTTAGGATCAGATAAATAAGAACTTAAATCTCTTGGTCTATAAGTAGGATCAAATATAAGTTCTGCAACTTCTTTTCCTTTTTCAGTTTGAACACCTTGATAACCTTCTTCAAAACTTTCAGATAAATTTTCTGCAAGAAAAGTAGAATTGCCTTGTAATAATCTTTTAATTAAAGATTGTTGTTCAATATCTATATTAGCTGCATCGGCATTTAATTTATTAGCAGCTTGTTTATTTATATATTTTAATTTAGCTGTGGGTTTAAGTTTAAAAGCTCCTTTCCATAAACTACTAATAGCTTTAAATTGAACAACATCCATTAATAACATAGCATAATCATTAACAAATGTTTCTCCAGCAGAATCACTTGCAATTTTTTTAGCTATTTCGTCATTGCTTAAGCCAACAAATTCAGGATTATTTTTAAAAAATTCTTCTCTTTGCGCATCATTAAAATTTTGTAATCTTTCTATGGAAGTATCATAAATATCTTTATAAACTTCTCTGGCTTCCATATAATTTTCCATAGTTCTACTTAATACAGCTGTTGCACCAAGATCTAAAGCAGTATTTATACTTTTAGCAGTTCTTGCAGGATTAGACGTTAAATGACTTTTTTCTGCAATTTTACTTATACCATAAATTCCTTTATTATATAATTTTTCAACAGTTTTGGTTCCTTTACCTATTTTTCCAAGAGCTTTAACCCCTTTCATGATACCCGTAGATGGAATAAACATAGATAGTGTAGATGCAACAGTAATAGCATTATTAGCCCACCATCCAAAATCTCCAATATCAAATGATTTTCCAGGATTTTCTTGATATATAGCAAATCGCTCTCTAATAGAATCTTGAGCTTTTTCAAGTGCTGTACTTACAGCATTAGTATAATCATTATAACCGTCATTAACTATAAGATTATAAACAGAATCATACATATTAGAAAATCCAGAAAGCGTTCCAAGAATAAATTCGTTTGCAACAGCTTGTGTAACAGCGCGACCTGTTTGTTCAATCCAACTTTGATTTTTAGCTCTTTGTTTTTCAGCTTCTTCTCTTGTAGTATAAGCATTTAAATAAACATCATAATCAGCAAAATTTTCATAATCTTCTTTACTAACAGAAAATCGAGGGAGATTCTCAATTTGTTTATTAACAGCTGAAAATCCATAAAGATCTTGAAAAGCATTTGACTTATTATCAGTATTTTCAAAACCAGAAAAAGGAGAAGGTTTATTACCCTCTCCTTTCATTATTCTATTCATTTCTTCACGTGTAAGTTTCATAATTTTTCTATATACTCATTAGTAAACATCATTGCTGTTTCTGGATCAAAACCTTTAATTATAAGAGAATTATAATAAGCTTGCCCTATTGCTTCTTTATCATTTTCTGTATATTCACCATTGCGTACTTTATTTTCTACAACACTCCACAATGCAAGTTTTTCAACATCTTGAAGAGAAATATCTTCTTTTATAGTTCTTAAATCTTCATCTTGTAATATAAATTTACCGGTATGTTTATCTTTAACAACAATATCTGTACTATATGGAGTATCATAAGAAAACGCTTGATAAGCATATGTAACATTATCTAATAATAATTTTGCTTGAGTGCTTATACTATTATTAACAGCATCAATAGATGGATCATTTAGTCCTTCTTTTAATATATATTCTTTAACATCACTGTCATCTGTAACAGTAGTTTTAATTTTCCATCCCATAGTAGGAACATATGTTAATTGATGCTTTATATTACTATCATTATAAGTTGGAATTTTAATACGAGCATCTTCTATTTCGTCAGAAGTCATATCTCTTAATGTTCCATTTTTATCAACTACTAAATAATCACCTGAAATCATAAGTTGAGGATTAGCTTTAAATATATTAGTATATCTTTTTACAATATCATCTCTACGATCTTTTTCAAGTTTAGCATCAGCAGGATTACTAATAGTTTGATATAATTGATCTCTCATATAATGTTCAGGATTTGTATGAGAAGAAACTGAAGTATCAACAACAACTTCATCACCAACTGGAAGAATATCTTCTTGTAATTTATTAGCTTGTTTTATTATATCAGTATAAAGATAATCAGCTTGAGATATAAGTAATTCTCTATTTGGATTATTAAAATGAACTTCAAGAGGGACAATATTTCCATTTTCGTCTACTCGTCTAATTGAAGTATATTTTTCTCTTCTTAATCCTCCTCCAAAAACTCTACTATCTAAATTTGTAGCTTTTGCAGCTTGAACAAATTTATAAGTTCCATCTTTATGATCTGAAGAAAGAACTAATCTTATATCTCCATTTTCAGTATTATATTGTTTAATTTCATAAGTATCCCATAAATCTCCAATATTTCGTTTAAAAGTATCTAAATCTCTTTGATTTTTTAATGTTATAGCTATGCCGGCAGAATTATCTCCGAATAATCTATCAGTAATATTAGCAAAACTTTGTTTCCATTCTTTCATAGTATCAGTATCATCTGGTGATATATCATCAATAATTCCACTATTTACTTGCGATATAAAATTAAAAGCACTTATTTTATTTGGGTCATTTACATCTCCAATAACATTATTAATAGTAGCTCTATATGGTAAAGTAGCTCTTTTAAAATTATCAAATTCTCTCATAACATCTATGACTACTTCACCAGAAATATTATTATTTTTTGCCCAAGTACTTAAAGCATCTGGAGTAGTATATAAATTAAATTCAGGAATATTTACATTAGGATATTTTTCATTTAATTTTTCAGTATAAGTACTTCCAATAGTTCTAACTCCAGTTAAAACTTCTAATCCGGGGTCGATTTTAACTTGAGCTCTTGGGCCCTTTTCAACAATAGTATTAGCTAAAAAATTATTTATTTGTTGATTATTTCCACTATTATTTGCTTTAGCTGTTACTTTAGCTTTAGCGATTTCATTTATCATAGAATCATTATAAGCGGTAGAAGTATATATTCGTCTATATTGTTTAGCTCTAATAAATGGATCTATTTTATCATTTACATATTGATCAAAAGATTTAGTATATCCTTTTGGATCAATTACATCATTTGCAATATTAGGATTTTGACTATGATACCATTTATCAATTTTATAATCCTGTTCTAAACTTGCTCTAATTGCAGGATTTGCTTTAATTGCAGCATCTACAGCAGCTCTAATTTTTTCTGGAGGAAGAATCTCATATTTTCCAGTTATTGAATTATATCTTGCCATAGTACTATTTTCTGTATAAGTATTAGATACTTTACCTGTAGAAATATCTATAAAAGTAGTATTTTCATATCCTCCAGCATCAGGAGAAACATATTTAAGAGCTTCATTATATATTTTATTCATATCTATACTTGACACAGGTCTTTCATTAGGTTCCCATTTAGTACCTCCAATTACTTGTCCTTTATCATTATAAATATCATTATATCTATATTTAGTATTTGCTCTATAATAATTTTTATGATATTCAGATAAATCTTGTCGCTCATTAATATTATTTAAATATGCAGTATAATCTTGTTGTGCTCTAATACGACCTATTAAACCTGGATCAGAAGTAATATCACCTTGAGCTTTTACTAAATCATCATAAGCCCCAGCAGCATTTCCATAATTTAAATTATTATCAAGAGTATTCCTAATTTGTTGAATTTTATTTTGCCTCCATTCATCTTCAGCTTCATTAAGAGGAAGCTGAGCCATTGCAGTTTGAAGTTGAGAAGCAAGTTGCATACTTTTTTGATGGCCTTGTTCAAGTTCTCTATAAGTATTAGCAACAGTTTCTAAATTAATAGGAGATACTCGTTGTCTTATAATAGGATTAAAACCTTTCATAATATTATAAATTAATTTTTCTTATTTTTAATCCTTTTACCATTTCTAATCAAATAACTAAAATCTACACCTAAATCTTTTAATATTTCAGCAGTTACATTAGGATTTGCAGCAGCAATTGTAGATAAAGTATTATTAATATTTCTTCTTTGTTCTACACCTCCAATAATATCTTGTACTGTTGTAGTTAATCCTCTAATTAAATCAGAAGTATTTTCGGCACGTTTTTCTAATAACATATTATCAAAATTACTTTTACCTTCTCTCCATCTATTATACATTTCAACATTACGAGCTGCAACATTTTGTTGATTCATATTATCTTGATTTAATAATTGGATTTCAGCATTTTCTTTAGTAGCATAAAGATTATTAGTTTGTAATAAAGCATTAGTGCGAGCTATTCCTTTACGGGCGAGAGCCACACGAGAACTTGCTGTATTTGCATCAATATCTCTATTAGTAGCTTTTAGATATTCTCTAATTTTATCTAATTGAGGATTAATATTAAATCGAGTTTTAAGTTTTTTTGCTTGAATAGGAATAGGAGCAGAACTATATTTCATATTATTTAATGTACGCCTATTGCTATTATAATTAGTAATAGATCCAATAGTATTAGTTACTCCTCCTATAATATCTCCAAGAGTAATTTCATTAAAATGCCCAGCAGCAGGACTAAATTTATTATTAATATTATTTGGAATATTATTTAATTTTTTAATTTTTAAAGCATCATCTGTACCAGCGGCATTAGTTAATTGTTTATATACATTATTAGGAGATAATCGAGGATTAGTTATGCTTGCTTCTTCTATTATACCTTTATATTTAGGAGTATTAATATAATCAATATCTTCATTAATTCCCATTAGAGCTTTTTGTCTTTCCCCCGTAAAGGAAGATGCAGGCACTAACTTCTTTTTACCTCCAACATTAAGTTCTACAAATATATTTTTTTTAACTTGTCCACCCATTTTTTTAATATTTATAAAAGGCGAATATTCATTTAAATCTCTACCTTGTTTTATATATTTAGTTGCTCCATATATACCTCTATTAAATGCAGCAGATGCAGCTGCATCTAATTGTTCATCCGATAAATTAGGAAATCTTTTTTTCATTTCATTTCTTCTATATTTTAATTCAGCAGCAGTTGCAGAAATACCAAAATTCCAATCAGGAGAATATACTGAATTAACTTTTCTATCTTTTTCATTAAAAAATTCTTCATCATAATAATTTAAATAAGGCTCTTTTAAAGTAATAATTCCTTCATTTAAATTATTACCAGTATCGTCTAATCCCCAATCTCTTCCATGAACTTCTCTTCTATCAAATTCTCCATTAGTATTATTATAATAATTGATAGCTTTATCTATTGGCCCTTCTTTAGCCATTCTACTTGCTAATAGATTAGGATTAATATTATATCTTTTAGCAATTACTTTTACGCTATCAGTAAATTCTTTATCTGTATCAAAATATTTTTGTCTTGCTTCATTAGTATTACCTCCAATATATCTTCTTTTTCCACCAGCTTGATATTTTTTACTACCATCATCATTATAATTATTTCTATCTTTAAATTCTTCTTGTTCCTTAAATACTTTATTGGCATTTTCACCATTAATTACTTTTTCAGCAGGACTTTTACCATTAAGCATAGGAACTGCACTAAAAACTTTAATAGAGTTTTTAGAGGTGTGAACTACTTCACCACCTTCAACTTCAAGGCCATTCTTATCATCAGCACCTAAATCAATACCTCCTTGTTCGTGCTTTCTGCCTCGCATATAATAAAAGTTATTACCGAGAGGAATAGCTTTTCCTCCACGAACAACTTTAGGATTTAAAATATATTTCTTCATATAATATTATAGTTAATAAATAAATTTTAGGCTGTTTAATTTAATGTATTTCAATTTAGATATATTTATATTATTTTCAATATTCAATCAATATAACAGCCTAAAAATAGTTTTTATTTATGCTTTATACGTTTTTTGCCCCCGCATCGTAAAGTATTTGAGCGATCGACAAATTGATTATTTTGTTGTTGAGTAGTAGGATTAGTAGCAGTATTAATATTATTATTAATATCGTTATTATTAGTATTATTCATATAATTAGGAGTTTTTATTTCAACTTTAGGGCCAGTAGTACTAAATCCATCAGCTTTCTTTACTTGTTTAGGAGCAGAACTTGGAGCAAATAAAGAATCAGCCAATCCTCCAATTCCAGACATAGCATCTCCAATTTCTCCACCAACTCCATTTTGCCCAATTAAAGAACCCATTTTAGCTTTCTTTTGACCACCGCATTTAAATATACGATTAGATTTAGTTTTATTAGATTTAATTCTATCATTAAATTTTTTATCTCCTCCCATTTTTAAAGTAACTTTTTTATTATATTCATCTACATAATCTTGATCGGCAACAGCAGCAGTAAGGGCTTGAGCTTGAGCTTTAGCATCATTTTGATTTTGCTCAATTTGTTGTTGTCGTAATTGTTCTCTTTCAGCTTTACGTCTTTTAGCTGCACCAATAGCCGAACCAGCAATACTTGCAATTCCACCAATTATAGCACCAAGAAAAGCCTTTTTTCTATTATCACGTTTAACTATTTTTCTCATAATTTTCTTTGTTTAGAAACACTGCCATTTAAATTTTCAAATTCAATACAAACTTTATCTTTATTATCAAATGTAAATTTAATAACTATATAATTTCCATAAATACGAGTAAGTTTATCAGAACCGCTACCATTATAAGTAGAAATTTTATTTCTAAAATAATTAAAATTCCAATTACCTAATTCAAACCAAGGTTTAGAATATCTATTAAATTTATTAGTAGTATCTATATTAATATCTATTTCTCCAGTATTTGTAAATTCACTAAATATTTCTAATATATCTCCAGCATAAGGCTGCATACCTTCCTTTACGGGGGATATACTAACAAGACTATTTGATTTACTTACTTTACGAACATTATATTTAATAAATTCTAAAAATTTTATAGCATCATAATCTTCATTAAGAATAATACTTATAGAAGATGGATATGTAGTAGAAAAACTTAAACTTTCATAAGTACCATAACTTTTAGCATCAGTAAAATTATATATGTCGTTATATAAATTATTCCCGCTTACTAAATATAATTTAGATTTAGTATTATATCCTTGAATAAAATTATAATCGTGAAAACTAATAAAATTACCTAATTCATAATTATAGCTTAAAGTTTTAACAGTATTATTAGATAACTTTAAACTAATTAATAAACGTTTATTAAATTTATCATTACCAAATCTAACATTAGTAGGTTTATTATCTTGTAAATATAAATAAATATCTTGATCTATTAAAGATAATTGACCATTATCAAATTTATAAAATTTAGTAAAATCATTATTATAAAATATATAACCAAATTGATCTACAATAAAAGCTAAATCATCTTGTAATCCTCCAAATCCTAAATCAGAAGTAAATACTTCTACATAATTAGTATCAAAAGCATCAGGTTGTAATAATTGTAAACTTTTGTCTTTAGTTTGTAATGTAGCATCACCATTAAACATAAATAAACTATGTTCAGTGTGAGCTAATAAATAAACACCAATACCTACTAAATTAGTAATAATACCTTTATTCTCATTAATATTTTTATAGCCTTCAGTAGGAAATTGTCTCCAAGCATTTACAGCACTTTCATCTTGAATAACATTGCTTCTTCTAATAGTTTTATTAAATTGAGTAATATTTAATATATTATCTCTATAATTGTTATAAACAGTAGGAATAAAGTCATCTTGAGACCCTTGAGGATTACTAAATAAATCAATAGAACTTTTTGGTTCTACAATTAAACCTGGCCAATATCCTTTAGTGTTAACATCTTGTTCATCGGGTTTTATTATAGAGAATATAACATTCTGAGGATTATTGTTAAAATATTTACTTTCGTAATAATATGTATCTATAACAGGAAACTGAATATAATTTAAAAATGGAATATTTAAATGAAAAACTTTTTCTGAAGTTTCATCAAGTACAGATAATCCTATATTTTTATCCGAATTATCAGGAATACTTTTACTTACTTTTCCACGAGTATTATATAAATTATTATTTTCAGAATTAAATATAATCCCATTTCCATTATATACAATTACACCATCATAAGTATATACTCCGTTAAAGCCATCTTCTATATCAGTATTTATAGTACCAGATCCATAAATTATATTACCTATTCTAATAAGAGTTTTTTCTTTATTTACATATAATTTATTATGATAATTATAAAGACTTGCAATATATGTATTTACTCTATATTTATCATCAGAAATAAATAAACTTTCTATATTTTTTAATTTAATAGCTGTACTTAATCCTCCTCTGTCGTCTTTAACAGAATCAGCTACTACTAATTTATAATTATCAATAGGGTATATTTTATCTTGTATAGCAGTATAACTAATTAAAGATTTATTTAAATCATAAGCATAACTTATAGAACTATTTCTATAAAGAATATCAGATTTACTTATTTCTGCAATAAACCCATTATTCCCTTCAGTAGTAATAGTTATATTTCCACTATCGTTATGCTTACAATATTTAGTACTTTTAGCTTTTATTCTTAAAAAATTATAATCAGTAGATAAACTATCTTTAATATCAAATATACTACTATATAAATACATATCAGAACTTACTTTATTATTTTCATAATTTTTAAAAGTAGCTCCTTCTCCAACATTATATTCTATTGCACTAATTTCTCTTGAATCATTATTTGTAAGAAAACCTGTTACTTTTTTAGTAGATTCAAATTTTTCATAACTAATAAAATATCCAATATAATCTTCTGGTATTTTAACTGTAACTCGCAATCCGTATTTATAATTCACTATTCCTTCATAAGTAGAATAATATTCTTCTTCAGGTATTTTAAATAATCTTTCGTTGTTTTCATTAA
>ENA-UEPH01002504-UEPH01002504.1-human-gut-metagenome-genome-assembly--contig:-NODE-2504-length-12921-cov-99.919106_pt1 | contig 12921 bp, 5 predicted proteins | sample MGYA00242891_ERZ507898 | MGnify/ENA primary metagenome ERZ507898 (study PRJEB26167, sample SAMN06115411) | human gut metagenome | host: Homo sapiens | place: China:Guizhou | collected 2014-10-15... | reverse complement strand
TTTTCTTTCATCGCAAGAAAATCCTTAAAATAAGGTGCGAACACGCTTTGATATATGAATTGTTCAGACATAGAACAAACCTCCTTTCTGTGTGTAGAAATCGGATGGGACATCCGGGACTTCAAGGACACATTTCATCAAACCATCAATGTCTATCCGAAGATAGCCCATTGTCGTTTGTGTAGTTTTGTGTCCCAATGTCTCAGAAATGACGGGCAGTGATATGCCATTACGCAATAGCTGGCTGGCTAAAGTATGTCTCATAGCGTGAGGACCTTTTTTTCTATCCCTTGTATCTATTCTTGAATGGCAGATAATCTTTCTGACCGACAAGGAAACCACCGCCCCATTCACAGGATTATATGGGGCTAAAGAGGATAGGAATATCTGTTTGGAAGAAGAACTCGGTCTGCCATATTTCACATAATTGATGATAGCTTCTCCTACATCCTTTAAGAGTGGCAATTCTATTTCACGTTTAGTCTTGTACTGTATCAGGCGGATAATGTTTCTATCCCAGTCTAAATTACTGAATTGTAATCCGGCAATATCGGAGGAACGTAGTCCTAACCGTGTTGCTAATAGGAGCATGGCGTAATCTCGTTTTCCTACAGGAGTGGATTGATTTACCGAAGATTCTATTTGCAAGACTTCTTCACAAGTGTATGTCGACGGTAGTTTTTCTTTTACAATATAACGGTTTCTTCCTATCACATAATCAATATTCTTATTGATAAGCTTTTGTTCGTACAGGTAACGACAAAATGCACGCATCGTTGCCAATACTCTTTGTTTACTGTTTTGGCTGGAAGATATAAAAGTTAGCACATCATCCTCACCTATATCTGAGATGCGGGATACATTCCTCAAAGACAAATGCCTGAGAAAATAGCTGAACACATGTTCGTAGCCATCTATCGTTTTAGGAGATAGTCTTTGTTCTTCCAAGAGATGAAGGTATTTTGTCATAATGCCTCCTATTTCTCCTGAGAATTTGCGTATAACGTATCTTACAACTGGTTTTTGGATAGTTCTATCCGTAAGATAATTAACGAATAGCAGTAATCGATAATTGGTTCCATGTATCAACCGCGTTTTTTCTTGTGGCATAGTCTTTAAAAACAAATCGATGGATTCTACATTACAGTCTTGTATATAGTTTATATCCATGTAAACGATAAAAAGACGACAGGTCTTTTTATACTGTCGGATAGTCGATTCTGAATATCCGGCTTTACGCAACGCTTCTAAAAAATCCGAAACTTTGGATTCAAAATGATTTTTATTGTCCATAATACTATATTTGGAGGGAGCAACATTACTCTCTCCACAATATAGCATATTATTATCAGAACATTATTATCACGAGTTTGATTGATTATCTGTCAGTTATTTGGTGTATTAGCTTATAGCTTTGGATAATAATTTACTTGTGATAAGAAAAGCCCAGTGTGGCACAGGGCATAGCGTCCATAGTGGGCGCACGCCAATGGAAAGACGGGTATCTAATGGGGGACGGGTATGCCGTGACATGGGCATTCGGGCATCTGGTCGGGCTTGCCATGCCCGAATGCTACGGCTTCTCCGGCTTCCACCGGGAACATCTGCCCATATTGCCACAGGAGTTCAAACTTATTCCCCGTCAAATGCGGGAGGGCAAGGTTTATAAGGATGATCCCGGCGTCGTCAGGCAGTTGGGAGTGATCCGGGAGCTGTTCGACAGGTGCGAATCCATCATTGTCGCCACTGACGCAGGTCGTGAGGGTGAGTTGATCTTCCGTTACGTGTACAACTATCTCGGTTGTACCAAACCCTTTGCTCGTTTGTGGATCTCTTCGCTTACCGACAAGGCCATCCGTGAGGGGTTGCAGAATCTCAGGGAGGGAAGTCTTTATGACAACCTTTACCTCTCTGCCAAAGCCCGCAGCGAGGCGGACTGGCTCGTGGGCATCAACAGCTCTCAGGCTCTCAGCCTTGCCGCCGGACAGGGGGTGTTTTCGTTAGGACGGGTACAGACACCCACATTGGCGATGATCTGCTCTCGCTACTGGGAGAACAAACAGTTCAAGCCCCGGACCTATTTTCGGATAAAGGTTTCGACAGCTAAAGACGGAATCGACTTTTCCGCATGGTCACAAGACCGCTTCGATGACCTCGGCTCAGCCACCGCCAAGTTCCGTGAGGTGGAGAACGACGGTAAGCTCGTTGTCACTTCTGTGGAGTGCAGGGAGGCTGTTCAGGAACCGCCATTGCTCTATGACCTGACCACCTTGCAGAAAGAGGCTAACAGCAAGCTGGATTTCTCCGCAGACAAGACGCTCACGCTTGCGCAAAGCCTATATGAAAAGAAGGTACTAAGTTATCCACGTACCGGCAGCCGTTATATATCCGAAGATGTTTTTGAGGAAATCCCCTCACGCATAACGCTCTTGCAACAATATCCACGCTTCGCCGCCATCGCATCCGTTCTACGGGACACACCGCTCAACCGTCGGTCGGTTGATGATGCCAAAGTCACCGACCACCATGCGCTGCTCATCACCGAAAACCTGCCTGAAGGGTTGTCGAAAGACGAGCAGGCTATCTACGAAATGGTGGCCGCACGCCTGCTCGAAGCCTTCTTCCCGCATTGCGTCAAGGAAATGACCGAAGTGACCTTGTCCGCAGGCGGTGGGATATTCACCCTCAAAGGGACGGTCATCAAGTCTGCCGGCTGGCGTGCCGTGCGTGGCGAGCCAGAAGAAGAGGGGGAAGAGACCACGTTGCCGAGGCTGCAAACAGGTGAAACCCTGCCATTGCTCGCTTCTGAAACGGTGGAGAAGCAGACCAAGCCCAAACCGTTGCATACCGAGAGTTCCCTGCTTTCCGCTATGGAGCATTGCGGCAAAGAGATCAGCGATGAACAGTTGCGTGCCGGAATCTGGGAGGTCGGTATCGGCACTCCGGCTACCCGTGCAGCCGTCATCGAGACATTGTTTGCCCGTGGCTATGTACGCCGGGATAAGAAAAATCTGGTGCCTACCGAAAAAGGGCTGGCGGTTTACGATACGGTAAAGGACAAGAAGATTGCCGATGTTGAAATGACAGCGACGTGGGAGAACACCCTCGCCCGGATAGAAACCGGAGAGGTCGCTGCCCTCTCTTTCCACCGGGATATAGAGGTCTACACCGCACAGATCGTGACCGAGCTGCTGGCCACCACCCTCAATGTGACTCCTTCAGGGGAACAATGTACCTGTCCCAAGTGCCGAAAATGCCGCATCCTGTTCTTTGATAAGGTCGCCAAATGTGCCGATGTCGATTGTAACTTCACCCTGTTTCGCAACAAGGGAGGCAAGGTACTGACCGATAAGCAGATCGTTGAGCTGGTGACCAAAGGACGTACCTCTCTTGTCAAAGGCTTCAAGAATCGTGAGGGCAATAGCTTCGACGCCGCACTGGTGCTTCATCCTGACTTTACCGTAGGCTATTCCTTTCCGGAAAGGAAACCGCAGGAAAAGAAAGGTGGCAGGAAGAAATAAACCGAATTGTATCACTAATAATCCGATAATTATATGAATCAGAATAAATCCAACGTGCCGGTATCCGTAGCGGAAGAGCCGGATGAATTATCTTATTACCGTCTTACCCTGTTATCTTTCCTGCGTGAATCGCATCCGGATTTGGCAGATGACGAGTCTTTTGTCGCCACCCGTAGTAACCATGCCGCCGAAGCCTTCAGCGCAGCCGTCCGTTCCGGCCTGACCTACGACGATGCGGCACAGCAGGCGAACGACCTGCTTTTTCAAGGGTTGCATTTCTCCCCTTTGGATACGCTGATCACCGTCCTTTGGAACGAGTTCGCCGCCGAAATCCCTGAAGGTAATGCACGCAACGTAGCCTTGCAGTTGCTGCCCGAATGCCGGAAGGTCTTCTCCGGCTATACGCTCTCGGATGATTTCATGTTCAGCCCGGAGTTCGATCGGCTGTATGACGAACTGACCGATACGGTTACAATCTGGTTGGAAGAGAATGGCTTATAATAAAAAGGCGCATCTCAGGGACAATATAGAGGCAATCCGGCTGATGTTCCGTTTGGAGAAGGAACAGCGTACCGCCACCCCGGAGGAAGCGGGCATACTCGCCGCCTACTCCGGGTTCGGAGGGATCAAGGCGGTTCTTTCTCCTTTCGGGAAACTCACCGACATTCTCCGCTGGACACAGGCTGACCGTGAACTGTTCCCCCTGATTACGGAACTTCACAACGTCCTGCGTGACGGAGCCGCTGACGAACGTGAGTACAAGCGGTTGGTGGAAAGCGTGAAGGCATCTACCTTCACCGCTTTCTACACGCCGCCGGTCATCATCGACGCCATTGCTTCTTCTTTGGGCGAACACGGAGTGTCGCCCGGCCGTTTCCTCGATCCTTCATCGGGAACCGGCAATTTTGTTTCAGCCTTCCAACCGCAATGCTACTCCGCATCCGGCAACTCGCCGGAAATGGTCACCTATGAAAAGGATTTGCTGACCGGCCGCATCCTTTCCCGGCTTCATCCCGAAGCGCAGGTCAACATCAAGGGCTTCGAGGAACTGCCCCCGCACCGCAACGGTTATTTCGACGTGGTGAGCAGCAACATCCCTTTCGGTGACATACGTATTTTCGATCCCTCCTTCGACAACGGTACGGCCAGACGTTTTGCGCTGAACACACTGCACAACTATTTCTTTGTCAAAGGGCTGGACGCTGTCCGTGAGGGAGGTATCCTTGCTTTCATCACCTCGCAGGGGGTGATGAACTCCGCTATGGCTCATCCCATAAGGCAATACCTGATGAACCGGTCCCGGCTGCTCTCGGCTGTCCGCCTGCCCAACAACCTCTTTACTGACTATGCCGGTACGGAGGTGGGCAGCGATCTGATCCTTTTACAGAAGGATACGCTTTCCCAAAGGGAGTACACCCCGCTTGAACACGCTTTCGTGGAAGTCGGCACGCAGGATGACGGGACGACACAAAACGAGTATTTCGAGCGTACCGCCGCTATTGTGCATACACGTGGGCATGTCGGTACCGATCCCTACGGTAAGCCGGCACGCATCTACCTGCATGACGGGGGCATGGAGGCCATCGCCGCCGACATGAAGTATTTCCTTGACCGCAATCTCTCGGAACAGCTCGACTTGGACTTGTATCTCCGACATTCACCCATACAGGAATTACGTGATTTGGCGAACCTTCCGGCAGAAACCATGCGGCAACGCGTCGCACAAGTGCGGGAACTCAGTCAATCGGCGAACATGGACGGGCATTCCTCTTCCATGAATCAACAGACGGTACAGGTGGATCTTCGGGCTGTCACGCCGGAGCAACCACCAGCAGGTGCTCGGCAAACCTCCGAAAAGCCCACACCGGAGCCGGTCATGTCCCTATACGACCTTTTCGGCTTCACCCAAGAGGAACATTCACAAGTCAGGAAAAGGAAAACAAGGCGCAAGAAGGAGGACTCCGGGCAGCTGTCCCTTTTCGATATGCCTCCGTTGGAACAAGATTCCACCATACAGACCGCCCCGGCTGAACCGGCTCCCCAAGAAAAAGAACGGCAGGAGCAGGAACGACTGAAACAGGAACGTCGCCGGCAGGAGGAAGAAGCCGCCCGACAGGAACGCATGAAGCCCCGTCCTTATCCGGCCGGTCTGCTGGAGCATCACCGTAACGGCTCCCTTGTGTATGACGACGGACAGATAGGTTACCTTTCCACCGTCGGCGAGGGCGCACCGGTATTCAACCCGTTGGAACTGCCCGAACGCCAACGTCGCCGTGCATCGCTCTACATCGAGATACGTGACACCTACCATCATCTGTACGAGAACGAGGCCGCTACTCATACCGGGAATCCGGCGTTGCGCACCATGCTCAACACCCTTTACGATGATTTCATCCGTCAGTTCGGCAACCTGAACGACAAGAAGAACATCGACCTGTTCCGTATGGATGCGGGTAACCGTGAAATCTTGTCACTGGAGCGTTACATCGACGGCCAAGCGGTCAAGGCGGACATCTTCGACCATCCCGTTTCGTACAACATCAACGAGATCACCCATACCGACGACGTACACGAGGCACTTACCGCCTCACTCAACAAATACGGCAACGTGGACATGGCGTACATGGAGTCCCTGACCGATAAATCGCAATCTGACCTGTTGGAGGAACTGCGTGGACGGATATTTTACAATCCCCTCTCGAAGAACTACGAGATTGCCGACCGTTTTATTTCCGGCAATGTCATGGCCAAGGCTGAACATATCGAGGAATATTTGCAGTCGCATCCCGATAACGGCGAGGCACGTATTTCTCTCGAAGCCCTGCGGCAGTCGCTTCCCACGCCCATACCTTTCGAGGATCTGGACTTCAATTTCGGTGAGCGTTGGATACCGGCGGGAGTGTACAGCCGCTACGCCTCATGGCTGTTCGACACGGATGTGTCCGTCCGCTATACCGCCAGCAGCGACGAATACAGCATCAAGGCCGACATGACCTCCCCACGCATCATGAACCAGTATTCGGTGCGTTCGGAAAGCCGCATCTTCAACGGCATCGCCCTCATGCGCCATGCCATCCACAATACCACGCCCAACATCACCAAGACCGTATTGGACAAGACGGGCAAGGAAATGAAGATACGTGACCCGGAGATTACCTTGCTTGCCAACAGCAAGATTGACGAGATCCGTAACGGCTTCTCCGACTGGCTCATGGAACAGTCGCCGGAGTTCAAGCGGAAAATGGCGGACATGTACAACCGCAAGTTCAACTGTTTCGTCCGTCCCAAGTACGACGGCTCGCACCAGAACTTTCCCGACCTCGACCTCAAGGGGCTGGGCATTCCTGACCTGTATCCCAGCCAGAAGGACTGCATCTGGATGCTCAAACAGAACGGAGGGGGGATCGCTGATCACGAGGTGGGAGGCGGCAAGACGCTCATCATGTGCTGTGCCGCCTACGAGATGAAACGTCTGGGATTGGCGAACAAGCCCCTTATCACCGGCCTGAAAGCGAATATCCACGAGATCGCCCAGACCTTTGCCACCGCCTACCCGAACGCCAAGGTGCTCTATCCCGGCAAGGAGGATTTCACGCCGGAACGCCGTGTCGAGATTTTCCACCGGATGAAGAACAACGACTGGGATGCCATCATCCTCTCGCACGAGCAGTTCGGCATGATACCGCAATCCCCTGAAATCCAGCGTGACATCTTGCAGCAAGAGCTGGACAGCGTGGAGGAGAACCTCGAAGTCCTCTACCAGCAGGGGGAGGAAGTGAGCAACGCACAGATCAAGGGCATGGAGAAGCGCAAGATGAACCTTGAGGTCAAGTTGAAGGAGCTGCTTCACGAGATCGAGACCCGCAAGGATGACGTGGCGGACTTCAAGCGCATGGGCATCGACCACCTCTTTGTCGATGAATCGCACCGGTTCAAGAACCTGACGTTCACCACCCGCCACGACCGTGTGGCAGGTCTGGGCAACAGCGAGGGAAGCCAGCGTGCGCTCAACATGCTGTTCGCCCTGCGTACTATCCAGCAGCGCACCGGCAAGGACTTGGGAGCCACCTTCCTGTCTGGAACCACCATTTCCAACTCGTTGACCGAACTGTACTTGCTGTTCAAGTATCTTCGTCCCAAAGAGTTGGAGCGTCAGGGGATCAACTCCTTTGACGCATGGGCGGCGGTGTTCGCCCGGAAGTCCGTCGATTACGAGTTCTCTGTCACCAACGAGGTCGTGCAGAAAGAGCGTTTCCGTTACTTCATCAAGGTTCCGGAGCTCGCCTCGTTCTATTCCGAGATTACCGACTTCCGTACCGCAGCCGACATCGGCATCGACCGTCCGAAGAAGAACGAGATACTGCACAACATACCCCCGACACCCGACCAGCAGGAGTTCATACGAAAGCTCATCGAGTTCGCCAAGACCGGCAATGCCACTGTATTGGGACGCCCGCCCCTGAACGAAAAGGAGGAGAAAGCGAAGATGCTCATCGCCACCGACTATGCCCGGAAGATGTCGCTCGACATGCGGCTCATCGACCCTCTGTCCTACGGTGACGATAAAGACAACAAGGCCACCCATTGCGCCGATATGATTGCGGAGTATTACAATAAATACGCCGGTCATAAAGGCACGCAGTTCGTCTTTTCGGACTTGGGAACCTACAAGCCCGACCAGTGGAATCCGTACAGCGAGATCAAGCGCAAGCTGGTGGAGGATCACGGCATCCCCGAAGACCAGATACGTTTCATTCAGGAAGCCAAGACCGAGAAAAAGCGCAAAGCCATGATCGAGGCGATGAACGAGGGAAAGATACGTGTCCTCTTCGGCTCTACTGAAATGCTGGGCACGGGAGTCAACGCCCAGAAACGATGCGTCGCCATCCATCACCTCGACGCACCGTGGCGACCTTCGGACTTGCAGCAGCGGGACGGCCGGGGTATCCGCAAGGGCAACGAGGTAGCCAAGCTCTATGCGGACAACAAGGTGGATGTGATCATCTACGCCGTGGAGAAGTCGCTTGACAGCTACAAGTTCAACCTGCTCTACAACAAGCAGCTTTTCATCACCCAGCTCAAGCAAAACAACATGGGTTGCCGCACCATCGACGAGGGAGGCATGGACGAGAAGGGAGGCATACCCTTCTCCGAGTACGTGGCAGTGCTCTCCGGGAATACCGACCTGCTCGACAAGGCACGGTTGGAGAAACGGATTGCCGGCATGGAAGGCGAGCGCAAAGCCTTCCAACGGGGCAAGGGGGAATCACGCATCAAGCTGGAAACCTTCTTGGCAAACCGGGCAAGCAACGATGACATCATCGCCCGTGTCAAGAAAGACAAGACCGCCATCGAGAGCCGTATGCAGTACGACAAGGAGGGCAATAAGCTCAACCTCTTGAAGATTGACGGCGTGGCAAGCGATGATCCGAAAGCGATTGCCGCCAAGCTCCACGAGATAGAGGACAGGGAACGCACGCACGGCCAGCCGAAAATCATCGGTTCGCTCTACGGTTTCGACATCCTTGTCAAGACCGACACCACCGTCAAGGACGGTCTGGACTTCTGCGAGAACCGTTTCTTCGTGCGTGGCGAGGGCAACTTCCTCTACAATTACAATAACGGCCGCTTGGCAGTCGACCCGAAAACCGCCTGCCAGAACTTCATCAACGCCTTCGACAGCATCCCCCGCCTGATAGAGAAATACACAAGGGACAACGAAGCCATTGAGAAGGAACTCCCCGTCTTGGAACAGGTTGTCGGGGAAGTCTGGAAAAAGGAGGACGAGCTGAAACAGCTCAAAGCCGCCCTTGCCGCCCTCGACCGCAAGATCCTACTCTCCCTCAAATCTGTGGATACGCAGGAAAAGAGCACCGACGGCGTGATCGAAGTCCTTCCGTCCCAACCGATAACGCCCAACGGACAAAATAACGCCCCCGCCGCCGTCGGCATACCCGCTACCGAAACTTCGCCCGGCACTCCCTCGCCGGACACTCTCCCCACACCGGGTACGCTCCCTGCCGAGCCTTATGTCCATCGGATGCCCGACTTCCTCACCGACAAACAGCGCACCCCGCCCAAGGTAAGCGAGATGCCCAAAAGCATCAGCATCAAAGAAGCGATGGGAGCACTTGGCGGCAAGCTCGTCATCGGAGGCATCCCCAAGCCCGGCAACAAGGATGATCCCGATCCTGACCAGCCCGAAAAGCCCAAACCCAAGCTGAAGTTATAAAAATAGAAGCGTCCCAAAAGCATAGTGGGACGCTTCTATTTTTACTCTAAATCAATATTTGGATCAACCTTTATGCTGTCACATAATGCACAATAATGTTCATTGTCTTTTTCTCTTATAATATATAAAATATGTTTTGCTACTTTTTCTGCTTCATTAACATCAACTGGTAAGGTTCCCCTATTTCCCCATGCTAAATGGGAATATTCATTGATCACTCTATTTACTAAACAAGGAATGTGATTGTCAAATAATTTATCCAAATTAGCCAAAGGGTTATCAGTATTAGGATATCTATAATATAAATAGCACTCTAAAAACTTTCGCATATTATTGGGTAGATTGTAAAAATGAGTGTATTGATTTTCTATCATCTTTGCTTTATCACCTTTAGTTGTACCTTTTGCCATATTATAAATTTCATGAAACAAAAAATTATATTCGGTTACATAATCTTTTAAATAAGAAGGCATCAATTTTAAGCAACTAATTGCCTCACTCATTTTTTTTCGTTTCTCAATTAAAAAATATTGAACTAAAGGTTTTCTGTTTACATCCATTGGTGAGGTTAATCTCTTTAAATACTTTAAGAAATCTAAATTATGTGTAGAAACAAACAATTGTCCATATTGCCCTTTTTTTGTAATAATAGTTTCAATAAGACTATACATAAAAAAGATATGATTATTATCAAGACTGGAAATAGGATCATCAATATATATTATCAGTTTATCATGATCCGCCCCATTCAATTCATCTTCTATTTTTGCAATAAAATAGCAGAAAGAAATTAGGCTGCATTCACCTTCACTCAAATTGTGAGCTTCTTTTTCACCTCGTTTTATTATAAATCTCGTTAAAGGTGTATTAGATTCAGTGATAAGTGCTGGCTCCAAAGTTAAACTATCATGTCCGAAAAAATCTGATAAATGTTCATTTATTCTTTTGGCAGCTTCTCCTTCATCTTTTGCTTCTAATTCTTTTGTTTGCTTTTCTTGTCTTAACTCTTCAATAGTCTTTATCAAATCATCAAGTTTTTTTTCCTCGCTATTGATGCATTTTTCTTCGTTTTTCCAATCCTTACAAATCTTTTTATACTCAATTGTATTAATAAAAGATTGTATTTCAGAGTATCTTAATTCTTTTCGATAAATATCTTTATCTTTTGTAATAGTAGAAGATTTATTTTTGTTTTTCTGCAATAAAGAATTGAAGTGGTTAATTATTTCAATGATATTCTCCGAGCAATCAACGATATTGTTTATTTCCCTTGGAGTGAATATATCATTATATCTCTCTTGTAATTGAGAAATAAGAAGGTCTATTGTATCTCTGTATTGGTCTATATATAGAGTCCATTCTTTGTAATATTGATTGTACTCATCTTGGAAAATCTCATAAATATTTTCCTGTTTTACTCCTCTTGTTTCGAGAAATCCATCAAGTGATTTCTTGGATCTTTCAAGTTTGTCAAGCAGTTCTTCAATACTTTTTTTTAGTTCCTCTGATTCCTTGCTAAAATGGGCATCTAATAACTTCCAACGATCAGGTGTAATAATTCCTCCACAAAAAGCACAAGTTTCTCTATTCTTATTAAGCACACGCCCTTTATCCACCCATTTTTGCAATAGAGTATTAGTTACTAACTCTTCAAGTGTTTGCGTTAAAACGATCTTACGTTTTAGAAGCTCTTGAACCTCCTTTATATATTCCGAGAGATGTGGCTTTGTTATAGGTAATAGTGCTATTTCCTGCTTTACAGATTCGTCAATTCTCTTTTTGCGAATGGCCTTCTCTTTTTCATCTATTATAAAACTCTTTTCAGAATCTATAATTTCATCAATTTCCGATTGAATTGTTTTAATATTATAATTAGTGCCTTGTTTTACATAGTAATTGTTTACTTTTATCTCTTTATTAGCTTTATTGGTTAGTAATGTCTGAATCTTTTCTTTAGCTTTAGCAAATTGTTGTTTTCTTTTTTGCAAGTTTTCTTCTATTTGCCACTTCCGATAAAGTAACCCTTTTTTTTCATCTATACCACCTAATTCTTCATTAATCTCAGTTATTCTTTTCTCGGCCTTTACGTTGTTAGAGCCCAATAATGTAAACGGTTTTATGTCGCCCTCTTCATTACTTAGCCAACTTAGATTTTCTCTGACAAAGTCTGTATTATACACTCTTACTTTATCAGAACAAACTAAATTTGTATTAGTTATAGTTGAATTATCAGTAGTTATAGCGAAAATGCCATTATAATAATTATTGTGTAACTGCTTCATTTCTATACAGCGAAATATTCGAGATAAAGTAGTTTTACCTGAATAATTTCGTCCATATATAATATTCATTTTACTAAAAATATGATTATTCTCTGTTCCAATATGTTGTTTCCAGCAATAATTTGAAAATAATCCAAATCTTTCAATATCTATTTTGGTAATCATAATGTTTAAATAGAATTTACATCTACATATCTTCCATAGAAAACAATCTGCTCTCTATCTCGTACTTAAACAAGACTTTCTTCCGTAATTCCTCTACTTTAAGCGCAAACAAATCCGGCTTGAAATTTTTGGATTGTCTTTTCACCTCTGCCACCAGAGCTTTTTTCTTTTCCGCATATAGTCCGACAATATCTATTTCATCCTGATCTTTATTATTCTTGCCTTGCCACCAAGAACCTATATCTGCAAATTCCTTGCTTTCCATCATCTGTTGGCGGAAATACATTTCCAGAGCCAAACCGGAGAATGTCGGATAATCCTTTTTTATAATATCTGCCAGGCGTTCAAAATTCTGTATCTCTATATAATTTTGATACTTGATAAAATACCGGAACCAGAAACGTAAAAACATATCCGAAACTTCATAACGGACTGTCTGGGAACCCTCTTTGGAGAGTATGGGCCGTTTCTTCTTTACCAGATTATAGTCTTCTTCCAATCTCTTCAATTGTCCGCCCAGACTCATTCCACCCATAACCGCTTCCATTTCCGGCAGGGTGTTCTTACCATTGGAGATTGCTGATAAGATAGAAAAGTAATTACCGTATTTTTTTCCGAACTCCTGTATCAGCAAAGCCTGTCCTTCAGTCAGAAAGGATGAATCGGGTTGCAACATGAAATCGACCATGCTTTCCATGCTTGTACATCCATTGTCCATAAA
>ENA-UEPH01002498-UEPH01002498.1-human-gut-metagenome-genome-assembly--contig:-NODE-2498-length-12958-cov-3.259685_pt1 | contig 12958 bp, 9 predicted proteins | sample MGYA00242891_ERZ507898 | MGnify/ENA primary metagenome ERZ507898 (study PRJEB26167, sample SAMN06115411) | human gut metagenome | host: Homo sapiens | place: China:Guizhou | collected 2014-10-15... | reverse complement strand
AGAACTCATAGGCTGGAGAGAGGAGCCCGTATTTCCGGCAGAGTTCGCGCGCATCCTTCTGGGTGTATCCGTATTTCATTGCAGCTAAGGATATTTTCTTTATCGGAAGAGGAATTGATTATGCGATTTCCATGGAAGGCTCTTTAAAATTAAAAGAGATTTCCTATATTCATTCTGAGGCATATGCAGCAGGTGAGTTAAAGCATGGAACCATTTCCCTGATTGAAGATGGTACACCGGTCGTTGCAGTGGCAACACAGGATGCACTGCTGAAAAAGACCATCAGCAATATTGTAGAAGTGAAGACCAGAGGCGCATTTGTCATGGCAGTCACCAATGAAGGCAATACAGAGATTGAAAAGACAGCAGATTATGTCATCTATATTCCACAGACCAATGCATATTTTGCCAATTCACTGGCAATTATTCCATTACAGCTGTTCAGCTACTATGTAGCAGTTGGAAAGGGCTGTGATGTGGATAAACCAAGAAATCTTGCAAAATCCGTAACGGTTGAGTAATTTATAGAGCAATTGGAAAAGAAGATGCGGTTTTACTTAGAATTCTATTTCTATGAAAGGACATTTTATTTTGTGCACACTAAAATGCCAGCCGTTCTAAAATTTTGTTTTGCTTGCTTGTAAACTGTCTTTCCGTTGCTTTGACTTAAGATAGCTCCACCGTCCGTTGAATACGGATGCCACATAATGCCTGCAAGGGGCACTAAGGATTTCGGATAAAGTTTAATTCATCTGGCAACCGGCGCATATTCACATCCATGTTCAGATGCGCCTCGCTGGCACGTCCTGTGCCAGCGTTGCCGGGTGCCAGACGAAATCCTAAGTGCCCCTAACAGTCCTTATCAGGCATCCGTACTTCGACGAACGGTGGAGCTATCTATGTCAAACATTGGAAAGACTGTTTTTATAGCAAAAAGCAAAATGAAATATTAAGAACGGTGGTATTTCGGTGTGAAAATAAAATGTCCTTTTTTATAGAAAAAATTCTAATGTAAAATATATCCTCTTTTGCAGAGCTTTTTACAAATTAAACATAAAAGAAACATATTTTTCTCAATAAATAAACACAGAACTGACACAATTTATGGATATTATCATAATCAGAAAGTAACAAAGAGATGAAAGGAGTAATCTTTATGGAAAACAATTATAACAACAATTTTAACTCCAGCTCTCCTTATTCATATAATCAGACGAACCAGCAGACAGGAGACGGAACAAATACTTCATGGAGCAGTCAGGTGAACGGAAATACTTCACAGGGCTACAGTCAGGGAACCCAGTATGGACAGGGAAATGCCTATTATAGTCAGGGAACCCAGTATGGACAGGGAAATGCCTATTATAGTCAGGGAACACAGCCATATGGACAGAATCAGCAGAAGAAAAAACGGAAAGAAAAAGTAAAGAAAGAACATGGTAAAGGTGGATTTGGTGTAAAACTTGCAAAATGTGCAGCTATTGCATTAGTCTTTGGATTGATTTCAGGAAGCGTATTTGCGGGAACAAATCAGCTGCTTGGAACGAAGTGGAGCAACTCTGAATCTGCTAAGACAGAGGCTTCCCTGAATAAGAGCAGCAGCGGAGATACCGTTAAGGCAGCAAATACTTCATCCAAAGCAGTAACCGATTTGACGGATGTCTCAGATATTGCAGATAATGTAATGCCATCTATTGTTGCAATTACGAATATGAGTGAAAAACAGGTAAGCACCTGGTATGGATATACTGCATCACAGCCACAGGAAAGCTGTGGTTCCGGAATCATAGTAAGCCAGGATGACCAGTACATCTATGTAGCAACGAATAATCATGTGGTATCCGGTGCCCAAAGTATTACCGTGCAGTTCTCAGATGACAGCACAGTAGCCGCAGAAGTAAAAGGAACAGATGCAGGAAGTGACTTAGCAGTCGTTGCAGTTCCGATTTCCGATATCAGCGCAGACACCTTAAGTACCATTAAGGTTGCAACCCTTGGCAATTCTGATGACTTAAGTGTAGGTCAGGCAGCAGTCGCAATCGGAAATGCGTTAGGTTATGGGCAGTCTGTTACAACCGGTGTTATCAGTGCATTGAACCGAGAGGTGTCCGTAGAAAATGATGACGGTTCTACCACCACCAATGAACTGATTCAGACTGATGCGGCTATTAACCCTGGTAATAGTGGTGGCGCATTACTGAACGCCAAGGGTGAAGTAATCGGTATCAGTTCTGTAAAATATTCTGATACCAGTGTAGAAGGTATGGGCTATGCTATCCCGATTAATACAGCGTCTCCGATTATTGAAAAATTAATCAACCGGGAACAGGTGGATGAATCCCGTTCCGCATATCTTGGAATCTCCGGTGTAGATGTATCCTCCACCGTTGCACAGACCTATAATATGCCGGAAGGAATATATCTCTATCAGGTAAAGGAAGGTTCACCGGCAGAGCAGGCAGGCTTACAGGCAGGAGATATTATCACATCCTTTGATGGAAGCAAGGTTTCATCTACAACAGAATTAAATGATGCGATTAAGTATTGTGCAGCAGGTGATTCTGTAGAAGTTGTATTTGAACGTCAGACAGATGGACAGTATCAGGAACAGACGGTAACCGTAACTTTAGGGCAGAAAAACTAAAAACGGATAACGAAATGTAATCCTTAGTCATCTATCAAGCCAAGCCACCGATAAGGCAGATAAAACAGCAGTGTCTTAAATATGTTGAAGAAAACATGGACACTGCTGTTTTTTTACTTTACAGGAAATTGCTTTCCTGTAAAGTAAAAAACGCTCCGCGAGGATGCACACTGCGGCGTATAAGGCAGATGTCGCAAGCGACCGCCGCAGGCACGAGAATGTGCCAAGGCACATGCTTTGCTCCGTGCGCTACTCGCATAAAGAGTTTCTCAAGTGAAAAGAAGGAGGATTAGATATGAATACTGGAGATACAGCCTTTATGCTGATTGCAACAGCACTTGTGTTTTTTATGACACCGGGACTTGCATTTTTCTATGGAGGTCTTGTACGAAGAAAGAATGTATGTAACACGATGATGGCATGTGTGGCAATCATGGGATTGTCGGTAGTGCTTTGGACACTGTTTGGTTATTCCCTTGCATTTGGTGGCAATCACGGAGGTATCATCGGAGATTTCCGTTGGATAGCCTTGAATGGTGTAGGCTGGGAGACAGGACCTTATGCAGATACCATTCCACATCTTGTATTCTGTGCATTCCAGATGATGTTTGCCATGATTACACCGGCACTGATTACCGGTTCCTTAGTAGGAAGAATGAAGTTTAAGGCACTGTTTCTCTTTGTAACACTATGGTCCTTTGTTGTATATTATCCACTGGCACATATGGTCTGGGGAGAAGGCGGACTTTTAGCAGCCATTGGCTCTGTTGACTTCGCAGGAGGAGATGTGGTACATATCAGTTCCGGAATCAGCGCGCTGGTTCTGGCAATCATACTTGGAAGAAGACGTGGCTATGAGCAGGTTACTTATCGTATTCATAATATTCCGTTTGTTGTATTGGGAGCATCCCTTTTATGGTTTGGCTGGTTTGGATTTAATGCAGGAAGTGCACTGGCAGCCGATGGACTGGCAGCCCATGCATTTATGACATCTGCAATTTCTGCAGCAGCAGCCTTATTATCCTGGATGTTTATTGATGTTGTAAAAGAAGGAAAGCCAACCCTGGTAGGCGCATCCACCGGACTTGTAGTAGGACTTGTGGCAATTACACCGGGTGCAGGATTTGTTCCAATCTGGTCAGCATTTATTATCGGAGCTTTGGTCAGCCCGATTTGTTACTTCGGAGTTGCACTTATTAAGAAAAAACTGAAAATTGATGATGCGCTGGATGCATTTGGATGCCATGGAATCGGCGGTATCTGGGGTGGAATTGCTACCGGAATTTTTGCACAGAAATCCATTAACAGTACTGCAAAATGGGATGGACTGGTGTTTGGAGATTACCGTCTTTTCCTGGCACAGCTGGAAGGAATTTTAATTACCATTGTAATTGCAGTGGTTGGTACCCTGTTTTGTGTAGCAGTGGTAAGAATCTTTACTCCGCTTCGTGTAAGCTTAAAAGAAGAACAGCTTGGACTGGATGTAACACAGCATGGAGAAAATGCTTACCCAAGCTTCAACGGATTAGACCAGTAGGATAGAAAAGGAGATAATCATATATTATGATTAAAATAGATACAATTGTGCGGGAAGAAAAATTCGAAGATGTAAAAGCAGCATTAAATGCCATCGGAGTCAACGGTATTACGGTATCGCAGGTTATGGGCTGTGGTGTGCAGAGAGGATATAAAGAAATCGTCCGGGGCATGGAAGTGGCAGTGCAGATGCTTCCGAAAATCAAATTTGAAATCGTAGTATCTTCCGAAGAATGGGAACAGAAAACCATCGAAGCCATACAGAAGGCAGCCTTTACCGGGGAGGTCGGCGATGGCAAAATCTTCAGCTATGAGATTCGCTCCGCCCAGAAAATCCGTACCGGAGAGACCGGCTATGACGCATTACAGAGCAACGATTAAAGGAAGGATAGATTAAAAAAGTAATACAAAATTGATTAAATTTAGACCTTGACATTAAATTTAAAAGGGAGTAAAAACAATAATTAAATAATTCATATGAGGAGGAATTTGAAAATGAATGGTTTAGTTATTGTATTAATAGCCATCGTATTGTTGGCTGCCGGTTATTTACTTTATGGACGCTGGCTGGCTAAGAAATGGGGAATCGACCCGAAAGCTGAAACCCCTGCAGTAAAATATGAAGACGGAGAGGACTTTGTTCCTTCATCCAGATTTACAGTATTCTCACATCAGTTCTCATCTATCGCTGGTGCAGGCCCTGTAACGGGACCAATCCTTGCCAGTGTGTTCGGATGGGTACCTGTATTCTTATGGATAGTAGTTGGTGGATTGTTCTTCGGAGCAGTACAGGACTTCGGTGCTCTGTACGCATCAGTTAAGAATGAGGGAAAATCCATGGGTATGATTATTGAAAAGTACATCGGTAAGATGGGAAGAAAACTTTTCATGTTATTCTGCTGGTTATTTACCCTTTTGGTAATCGCAGCATTTACAGATATGGTTGCCGGAACCTTCAATGCATATCCGGCAGGTGATGGTAATGCTGTATATGCTAATGGTGCAGCAGCAACCGTTTCCATGTTATTTATTGGTGTTGCAGTTATCCTTGGTATTATCTTAAAGAAAGCACCAAAGATGAACGAAATCGTAAAAGGTATCGTTGCAATTGCATTAATCGTAGTAATGTTTGCAGTAGGTATGAAACTTCCAATCTATACCAATAAGACCATGTGGATCTACATTATCATGATTTACTTATTCTTAGCATCGGTACTTCCAATGTGGCTTTTGATGCAGCCAAGAGATTATATGACAACCTTTATGCTTCTTGGTATGATTATCGGCGCAGTTGTTGGTGTAGTAGTTGCACATCCTGCAATGCAGTTAAATGCATTTAACGGATTCGTTTTAACCGGAGCAGACGGAAGCAAATCCTATCTGTTCCCGACCTTATTTGTAACCATTGCCTGCGGTGCTGTTTCCGGATTCCACAGTCTGGTATCTTCTGAGACATCATCTAAGACCATCCGCAATGAAAAAGATATGCCTATGGTTGGTTATGGTGCAATGGTAGTAGAGTCATTACTTGGAATTATCGTATTGGTCGTTGTTGGTGCAGTAGCTGTAAATGGTACAAAACCAGATGGAACACCATTTGCAATCTTCTCATCCGGTGTTGCAGGCTTCCTTGAGATGTTAGGGGTACCAAATGATGTGGCAACTGTATTTATGACCATGTGTGTATCTGCATTAGCACTTACTTCACTGGATTCTGTAGCACGTATCGGAAGAATGTCCTTTCAGGAATTATTCTATGAGGATACAACAGACCCTGCAAAAATGGGTGGTGTCCGCAGAGTATTAACCAATAAATATTTCGCAACAATCGTAACCTTATTCTTTGGATACTTATTAACACTGGGCGGATACAACAATGTATGGCCGCTGTTTGGTTCTGCAAACCAGTTACTTGCAGCACTTGTTCTGATTGCACTGGCTGTATTCTTAAAGACTACCGGACGTACTGGCTGGACACTGTATGTACCAATGGTAAGCATGCTGGCAGTAACCTTTACTGCACTGGTTCAGAAATTCATTGCACTGGTAAGCAATGTAATGAATGGAACTGCAGTATTCTTAGTAGATGGTTTGCAGCTCGTTGTTGCAGTTCTTCTGATGGTATTAGGTGTTATGGTAGCAGCAAGCTGCTTTACCAAACTGTTAAAGACCAAAAAACAGGAAGAAGCATAAATTGAATAGAAATTAAATTGAAATTTTTAAATGGAAATTACATTTACTTCTTTTCAAATGGGGAAAAATAAGATACAATCTTGAGTTATGAGATAGTAAAGGAGCAAATGACGATGATTAAGGTAGTTAAATTTGGTGGAAGTTCACTTGCAAGTGCAACACAGTTTGCAAAAGTAGGCAGGATTATCACATCAGACCCGGAACGCCGCTATGTTGTACCAAGTGCACCGGGAAAACGAAATTCCAAAGATACCAAGGTAACGGATATGTTATATGCATGTTATGCTCTGGCGGAAAATGATGAGGATTTCGATAAGGAATTAAAAAAGATTGCAGAACGTTATGATTCCATTATTAACGGATTGAACTTAAAGCTTTCTCTGAAAGATGAGTTTGAAGTAATTGAGAAGAACTTTGCAGCTAAGGCAGGTTCTGATTACGCAGCTTCCAGAGGCGAATATTTAAATGGTATTGTAATGGCGAACTATTTAGGCTATGAATTTGTGGATGCAGCAGAAGTAATTTTCTTTGATAAAGATGGTAACTTTGATGCAGACAAGACAGATAAAGTGTTGAGCAAACGTCTTTCCAAGGTTGAACGTGCTGTAGTTCCTGGATTTTATGGTTCCATGCCGGACGGAAGTGTTAAGACCTTCTCCAGAGGCGGCTCTGATATTACCGGTTCTATTGTTGCAAAAGCAGTACATGCAACAGCATATGAGAACTGGACTGATGTATCCGGATTCCTGATTGCAGACCCAAGAATTATTGACAATCCGGAACCAATTAAAGTAATTACATACCGTGAGTTAAGAGAGCTTTCCTACATGGGAGCAAGCGTATTACATGAAGATGCAGTATTCCCGGTTCGTAAAGCCGGTATTCCAATCAACATCCGTAATACCAATGCACCGGAAGATGAGGGAACATGGATTGTGGAAACAACCTGTCACCAGTCCAAATATACCATTACCGGTATTGCCGGAAAGAAAGGCTTCGTATCTGTAAATATTGATAAAGATATGATGAATTCAGAAGTTGGTTTTGGACGTAAAGTGCTTTCTGCATTTGAAGAAAACGGTATTAATTTTGAACATATGCCATCTGGTATTGATACCATGACCGTATTTGTACATCAGCCGGAATTTGAAGGCAAGGAACAGGCAGTTGTATCTGCAATTCACCGCCTTGCAAAGCCGGACAGCGTAGAATTAGAGTCTAACATCGCCCTGATTGCAGTTGTAGGACGCGGTATGCGTTCCACCAGAGGAACATCCGGAAGAATCTTCTCAGCACTGGCACATGCAAATGTCAATGTAAAGATGATTGACCAGGGGTCATCTGAGTTAAATATTATCATTGGAGTAAGTAATTCTGATTTTGAAAATGCCATCAAAGCAATTTACGATATTTTCGTAACAACACAGTTATAAGAAAACTGAAGAAAATATATAAAGAAGATGTAGAAAAAGAGACCTGTTATTTTGCAGGTCTTTTTTTGCTTTACAGGAAATTGCTTTCCTGTAAAGTAAAAAATGCTCCGCGAGGATGCGCACTGCAGCGTATAAGGTAGATGTCGCAAGCGACCGTCGCAGGCACGAGAATGTGGGATAAATGTCTGGTAAATAAATTTAAAGAGTTTCATAAAAAGCAGGTGGAAAGTCGGAATATTTGTGGTAAAATAAAAGAAATATGCTGGAGGGAATATAATGGAAGAACTGGGTAATATTGCAGTCTTTTTAGCTGGATGGAATAGTGAATATCAGACCAGATTAATTAATGGTATTATTCGTAAGGCAAAGGAAGCAAACTATGCAATCTCTATTTTTACCTGTCAGGCAGGGAGTGAGATTTCGGATAAGCATGTGCTTGGAGAAAATAAAATATATTCGCTGGCTAATCTTTCACGTTTTGATGGCGTAATTTTTGCGACAAATACAATTTGGGAGAAACCAACAAAAGAGGAAATTATTCGAAGAATACGTCACGCTGGCATTCCTGCAGTAAGCTTTGAGGAAAAGGTAGAAGGCTTAAGCCTGATTGGAATAGATAATTATAAGGCAATGCGGGAGATGGTAGAACATGTTGACAGTCATGGCTATCATCCGATTCATTTTGTAGCTGCAAATGCAACAAATGAAGAGAGTAATATCCGCCAGAAGGCATTTGAAGATTTTGTGAAAGAAAAGAACTATTCTGCAGAAGATTATGCGGTATGGCATGGAGATTTTTCCTTTGACAGTGGCGTACAGGTAGTGGATGCCATGGAAGAGGCTGGAAGGATGCCACGAGCACTTTGCTGTGCCAATGATGAGATGGCATTAGGTGCCTGCAACCGTTTGAAACAGTTGGGATATCAGGTGCCACAGGACATAGCAGTAACAGGATTTGATGGCTCTTATGATACCCGGCGCTATATTCCGGGAATTACTACGGTAGACAGACCAAAGGAGACACTGGGATATACCGCTATGCAGTTGCTTTTGCAGGAAATTGAGACAGGGAAGAAACAGGAACTGATTTTGACATCCCGTGTTGCAGTGGATGAAAGCTGTGGCTGTGTTTTAGAGGATAAAAAGCGCGTGGTATCTGCGATAGAAACGTTATACCTTGAAAAAAAAGAAAATGAAAAATATACTTATCAGATACACAATATGGAAGATGAGATGATGGAGTGCGAATCATTGGAAGAATTAATCTTCTGTATCCGTCAGAATATTGGAAAGTTTACGACAGAGGATGTATATCTGTGCCTGAATAAGAGTATTTATTATGAGATGACCGGCCGTGGTAACAACATTTTACGCAACCGCACAATTACCCGGGATTATGAAAACAAGATATACATAACCAAATTAAGTAATGAGGACGGCATGCCGGAATTTTATTCTTTTACCAGTGAGCAGATGTTCCCGGCAATGTGGAATGGCAGAGGTTCAGGGGAATATCTCTATATGCCGGTTCATTTCAGGGATAATTGCCTGGGATATATGATACTGACCGGTACATTGGATACAAAACATATTCCAAATTATTATGTCTGGATTCGTAATATCAGTAATGCATTGGAAAAGTTAAAGAATGTATCAGAACTTCGGAATGCTGCCCGTAACATTGATAATATGGCAGTCCGCGACAGCCTGACAGGAGTTTATAACCGGATGGGAATCAACCGTTTTGTGGTAGATATGGTAAAACAGGCAAATACCAGCAGACGTCGATTGTTATTTATCTTTGCTGATATGGACGGGTTAAAGAAAATCAATGATGAGTTTGGTCATGAAGCGGGTGACCAGGCAATCTGCCTTGCAGCAGAGGCATTGCAGGAGGCGTTCTGTGAAAAGGAACTGATTATCCGTTATGGAGGGGACGAATTCTTAGTGGTTTCTGATGCTTTATGCTGGGAACAGGCTGAAGAAAAGAAAGCTCAGATAACAGCCTTGTTAAAGCAGTGGCAGAGGGATGAGAAGCTGCCGTACCGTCTGTCTATGAGTATCGGTTATTACCAGAAGGAGCCGGATACCGAGGCATCCATGGAACAGTATATTAACTGGGCAGATGAGCGAATGTATGAGATGAAATGTAAGAACCGTGAGCAGCGAAAATAAATAATAAGTATAAAAAGCATGAAAGGCATTGGAGCAGAAAAATTTCCTGTTCCGATGCCTTTTTGACAGTTGCAATGCATCTGCAGGTTAAGCCATCTGATTTGCAGTTTTATAATGGTAAATCATTTCTGCATGCTGCTGTTCTTCCGTCTGGATATGGTTTAAAATCTGACGGACTTTTGGAGAAGCAAAGCTGAATAAATCGTTGTTGTATGCGGAAGATACATACTTTTCACTGGAAATGGAATCACTGCACAATAATGCATCATGCTTCTTGTCGGCATTTTCACTGGATGCATGGTAAGCAGCTTTTGGCTGATAGTTCTTCGGGGCAGCTATACCAACATCAGGCGTATCACCGGAAAGCAGACTGCTGATGGTGTCATAGTGTTCTGCTTCTTCTTTCTGAATGACCTCGAATAACTGTTTTAATTCAGGGTCTTTTGCTTCACTGCTGTAAAAGGCATATTTGTCGCGGCAAAGCTCTTCCTGCTGCTTTAAATCATTTAACAGCATAGTCTCTTGTTCGGTTAAAATCATTTTGTCATCACCTCATCCGTAATATAACCCGAAAGGAGTATTTTTATACAAATTATGCGAAAAAAAAGATAGAATTATTGATTGCACTTGATAACTATGCTATGCTAAAGTGTATTTAACCATTTAAATTGGAATCAAAAGAGAATAGGAGCGAACAAAAATGTTAGACAAGATTAACAGCATTCTTGGTAAAATTGATAATTTTGTCTGGGGTGTACCACTTATTGTATTGATCCTTCTGGTGGGAATTTTTCTTACCATCCGCCTGAAGGGACTTCAGATTAGAAAATTACCATTAGCAGTAAAATATTTGTTTGAAAATGAAAAGAGTGGCGAATCCGGCGAAGTATCCAGTTTTGCAGCACTTTGCACTGCATTATCAGCAACCATAGGAACCGGAAATATTGTCGGAGTAGCAACTGCATTGGTAGAAGGTGGACCGGGTGCGTTATTCTGGATGTGGATAGCAGCACTGGTTGGAACTGCCACAAAATATAGTGAGTGTCTACTGGCAATCAAGTACCGTGTGGTGGCAGAAGATGGTCATATCATCGGCGGACCATTCTATTATATTGAAAATGGAATGGGATCAAAGTGGAAATGGCTTGGAAAATTATTTGCCTTCTTTGGTGTGGGCGTAGGTTTATTCGGAATTGGAACTTTTACACAGATTAATGGTATTACCAGTGCAGTAAAGGGCTTCTTTGACCCGGATACCACCTGGACAGTTGACCTCTTTGGAAGAACTTATTCCTGGACTGTAATTATTGCAGGTATTATTCTTACCATCTGTGTGGCACTTGTTATCATCGGTGGAATTAAGAGAATTTCTACAGTATCACAGGTCATTGTACCATTTATGGCACTGACTTATGTGGTTGTTGTATTAATTATTATTGTGATGCATATTACAGAGGTTCCAGCAGCATTTGCAACCATTATAAAGAGTGCCTTTGGATTTAAGGCGGTAGCCGGTGGTGCAATGGGAAGTATTATTGTAGCAATGCAGAAAGGTATTGCCCGTGGTATTTTCTCAAATGAATCCGGTCTTGGAAGTGCGCCGATCGCAGCAGCGGCGGCAAAGACAAAAGAGCCGGTTCGTCAGGGACTTGTGTCTATGACAGGAACATTTATCGATACGATAGTGATTTGTACAATGACAGGCCTTTCCATTGTGATAGCGGGTACATGGATGAACCCGGAACTGGAAGGCGTTGAAATTACGGTGGCGGCATTCCAAAAAGGCCTGCCGTTCCCTCCGATCGTAGCTTCGTTCTCACTGATGCTCTGCCTTGTATTTTTTGCGTTCACTACAATACTTGGATGGAACTATTATGGTGAGAGATGTATCGAATATCTTTTTAACAGAAATAAATCCGTAGTAAAAGGGTACCGCTGGTTGTATATTCTTGCAGTATTTATCGGACCATATATGACGGTTGCGGCCGTTTGGAATATCGCGGATATTTTTAATGCGCTGATGGCGTTTCCGAACTTGATCGCGATTTTGGCGTTAAGCGGTGTTGTCGTAAGAGAGACGGACGACGAATTCGCGCTGTTGGAGCTCATTTCCCCAAGCGGAAGATTCGACGGCTATCTGTGTATTAGGATCGAGGAAATCCTGAAACTGGACGCGGGCACCGCGTATCTCAACAATCTCGTAAAAGTGTATCGCCATTACGGCGAGGAGCCCCTCCCGATCAAGGTATCCTCCAGAGACGTCCTGCGCGAATTTACCGACGTCGTGATCAAAAACAAATGGATGTGTACGATGGAGATCGGTTTCGAAACGCTGGATAAGATCAACGGCTTTGTCGTCGGGCGGGAATGGGAGCTCGTCGAAATGCGGCTCGTCAGCGAAAACGGAGAGGACGACGGATATACGACGTTCGATCTCGAGGAAGTCGTCTGCTTCGGCGTCCGTTCGGAATACGAAAAGTATCTCGATACCCTTTACGGGCTGAACGGCGGCGCGGAAGGCGAAAACGGCAGGCAGGAGAAGGGCAAAAAATCGGGTGATAAACATATTCTTTCCTTCCCGTTCGGGAAATAATCGGGGAATATTTTGCAGCGCCGCAATAAAAGATTTTCTGCTATAGACGCTCGGAAATAATCGATAAGCTCTTACCTTATCCAGACGGAAAGCTTTTCGGTACCGAGTGTCCGAAAATAATGGGTAAGCCTTTCAGCTCGTCCCAATAAACGGCTCGGCGAGCCTGATACTCGGAAATATCCGACAAAAAGTTAAAAAAATACCGCGTACCCTTGGTCGCGGTATTTTTTGCGTCGTTATACGCAAAACGCGGAGACGATGGAAAAAGCAAATAGGTGCACTATTTCGGCGTCGTCGATTTTTCCTATTTACAAAAAGGGGGAGATCGGGTATAATGGGTTTATTGTTGAACAACAGAATTCCGAAGATCTTATAGGTAAAGTC
>ENA-UEPH01002490-UEPH01002490.1-human-gut-metagenome-genome-assembly--contig:-NODE-2490-length-12990-cov-7.411368_pt1 | contig 12990 bp, 10 predicted proteins | sample MGYA00242891_ERZ507898 | MGnify/ENA primary metagenome ERZ507898 (study PRJEB26167, sample SAMN06115411) | human gut metagenome | host: Homo sapiens | place: China:Guizhou | collected 2014-10-15... | reverse complement strand
CCCCCCCCTATATATTTGTCAAGAGGACGTTCGATTTTTGTAAACTGCCACAAATCAACGGTCCAAAATTCAAAAATTCTGCACAAACAAAGCCCCCGGCCGGGAGCGTTCTGGGCTCCAGGGGCCGGGGGCGGGAGGCATGATCTTGCCGGTTCAGAGCCCGAACAGGGCCAGCAGGCGGTGCCACAGGCGGAGGAAGAAGTTACCTTCCGAAGCGTTATCTGCCGCCGTCTCCACCGGAGCCGTTTCGGCGGGCGTCTCGGCGGTCTTGTAGAGGAACTTCACCCGGCTGGACGCACCCTCGGGTACACCGGCAAAGCTGGTGTAGTCGGCGAGACGGCCGGTCATCTCCTCCACCACGGTCTGCAGGGCGTGGAGCTGGTCGGCATCCAGCGCACCGGTGAGCTGAGAAATGCCCTCCTCATTGAACTGCACGAGGCCGCCGCTGAGCCGGTCGGTGCCGTTCTGGAGCTGGAGCACACCGTCATACAGGGCGGATGCGCCGCCGGCCAGCTGAGCGCTTCCGTCCTTGGCGGCGTGTGCGCCGTCAGCGGCTGCAGCCACGCCGTCGGCGTACTGGCCGACGCTGGACACGAAGAGCCGGATCTGGCCCAGATTTTCTTTCAGGGCGCGGACGCTGGCCATATCCTCGCTGTTGGCGGTCTGATAGACCAGCTCGTCGTGGATCTTCTGCTGGGCGTCGCTGTCGGTGAGCTTTTTCAGCCAGCCCATGATGAAATCGGGCGAGAAGCTCTGCATCAGGCGCAGGGCGGCCTCAAGGTCGTGGTCGGTCCTGGTGGCCGCGAGGTAGAGCGCGATGTCCAGCTGGCTGGCCTTGAACTGCGGAGCCTGCTCCCAGATGGTGCGCACCATCTTTTTGCGGCCTGCCGCCAGCGTCTTGTCGCCCAGCGAGAGGATGTCGTCCATGACGGCTTCATAGGTATCCCAGGTCATGGGGGTGTCGATGAGGCCGTTCTCCATGAGGGTCTGGCTGGCGGAGTCCAGCACGCCGTCGGCCACCTGCTGTGCGCCGGAAGTCAGGGCGGCGTTGTGGGACGTCAGGGTGTCCAGCCCTTCCGTCAGCTGGCCGAGGCCGCTGTCCAGCCGGTTGGCCCCCTCCAGCAGAGCCAGCGAACCGGCGGCAAGCTGTGCCGCACCCGCTTTCAGCTGCGACGCACCGTCCAGCAGCTGGTTCATGGCATCATTCAGCGCCGCGATGCCGTCGGTCAGATCGTTGAGGCTGTCGAGGTCGAAGACCTCATCTCCCTGCCCCAGTGCCTCGGCGCTCGCCGCGCAGGCCAGCAGGATCTGAGGCGCCGTCAGCGACTCCACGTCGGCCTCCACGGTCACGCTGTCCTGTAAGTACTCAGCCACGCCGTTCACCTGTTCGGGAAGCAGACCGTCGAGGGAATCTTTCACGCCCGGCAGGGTGACGAAGGCCGCCACGCTGCTCTTGGCCGCACTTTCCAGCAGGCCGTTCACGGCGTTGACGCTGCTGGCGTCATCGCCCAGCACGACGCCCACCGCCGTGACCAGCGGGGTGACGATGGTGCGCTCTTTGCCGTTCACGGTCACCTTGCCGGTCTCATGGTTGGTCAAATCGATGGTGAGCACGAGGTGGCCGCTCTGGCCCAGAAGCTCGCTGAGCGGGGCGGTCCTGCCGTCCAGCGTGTAGGTCACTTTGGCAGAGATGGGCAGCTGACGGTCCGTGTCGCCCTTGTAGTAGACATCGGTGTCGTCGGTGTTCCAGACGAGGGTATCACCGTTCCGGGTGTACTCGGCAAAGCTCTCGGTGTTCACGATATTTTTCAGGGTGGACCTGTCCTCCACCCCGGCGAGGCCGTCGGCATTGTAAAGATGCTCGCTGACGGTGGTCTTGGTGACAGAGCCGTCCGCTGCCATGACGGCATACACCGTCTCATCCTTCGAGAAGGGGGCCCTGGTCGCCGCAAAGGCGGGCTGACAGAGGCTGACCGTCAGGGTCAGGGCAAGCGCCGCAGAGCCAGCGCGGCGCAGAAAATTCCGAGTTTTTCTCATAGCATTCACTCCTTTGCAGCGTTGGGGGCGTTGAGCCAGTGGTAGGTGGTGCGGCAGATGAGGCCGTCCAGCAGCATCAGGCCGGCGGGCAGCACCAGCAGGATGACCACCATACTGATGAGCGCACCCCGGGAGATGAGCCTACAGATGCTTTCCAGCAGCTCCACCTTGCTGATGGCCGCGACGCCGAAAGTGGCCGCGAAGAAGGTCAGGCCGCTTGTCAGGATGCTCTGGCTGCAGTGCTCGAGGGCCTGCTGTGCCGCCGCCTTGGGCGAGCGGAGGGCCAGCCGCTCTTCGCGGTAGCGGGTGGTCATGAGGATGGAGTAGTCCACCGTCGCGCCCAGCTGGATGGTGCCGATGACGATGCTGGCGATGAAGGGCAGCGAGTCGTCGATAAAGTAGGGGATGCCCATGTTGATGGCAATGGCCGCTTCGATGCTGGCCACCAGCAGCACCGGCACCGACAGGCTGCGGAAGGACAGCGCGATGATGACCAGTACTGCCGCGATGGACCAGATGTTGACATTTTTGAAGTCCTCGTCGGCGATCTCCACAAGGTCTTTCATCATGGCACCCTCGCCGGTGACAAGGCCCTCGGGGTCTGCCTCCTTGACGAGGCGGACCAGCTCGTCCACCTGCGCGTTCAGCGCGTCGCTGCCCGACTTATAACGGCCATTGGCGAGGATGAGCTTGTAACCGCCGTTCTGGACGATGTTCAGCAGCTCGTCGGGCAGAAGTTCCGTCTCAAAGCCCGGGCCGGTGATGGAGTCGAGGCTCACCACCTGGGTGATGCCGTCCACCTCCTTGATCTCATCGCAGAGGGCGGACACCTGAGAGGCGGTCAGCTCCTCCCGGACGAGGATGAAGTGGCTGGTCATCATGCCGAAGTCTTCGCCAAGCTTGTTCGTACCCACGATGCCGGGCATATCCTGCGGAAGAGCGGCAAAAATGTTGTAGTAAATATCCGTCTTGCTCTGGGCCAGCCCGAAGGGGATCATCAGCAGGACGAACACCACCACCACGGGCATCGGGTGCTTCGAGACAAAATGGCTCAGGTGGGTGAGCTTGGGCATAAAGGTGCGGTGGCGGTATTTTTCCACCCACTTGTCGAAGAAGAGGATGAGCGAGGGCAGGATGACGATGGTACAGATGACGCCCAGCGCCACGCCCTTTGCCATGACGATGCCGAGGTCTGCGCCCAGCGTCAGCTGCATGGCGCAGAGGGCCAGAAAGCCCGCGATGGTCGTCAGACTGGACGCCGTAATGGAGCTCATGGTCTTACAGATGGCGTTCTCCATGGCCTCTTCGTTGGAGGCACAGAGCTCCTTTTCCTCGTCGTAGCGGTGGAGCAGGAAGATGGAGAAATCCATCGTCACGCCCAGCTGCAGAACAGCCGCCAGCGACACAGTGATAAAGCAGACCTGACCGAGGAAAATATTCGTGCCAAAGTTATAGACCAGCGGGAAGAGCAGCCCCAGCATGAACAAAAACGGCGTGAGCCAGCTTTCCAGCGAGAGGAACAGCACCAGCAGACAGCCGCCCACGGCGCAGAGCACATACCAGGGCATCTCGCCCATGACCAGCTCTTTGGTGTCGCTCAGGATGACGCTGATGCCGCCGAAGAAGCAGTTCTTCCGGAGTATCTTCTTGATTTGGGCCACGGCCTGCATCGTCTCCTCGCTGACGCTGGAGCCGCCCAGCTGGACGATGAGGATGGTGGAGTCGTTCTTGCCGAACATAAACTGCTGGACATCCGCTGGCAGCATCTCCGTCGGCACTGCCGGGTCCAGCACGTCGCTGAGCCAGAAGGTGTTCAGCACGTCCGGCACCTCGTCGATCTCGGCCTTCATGGCCAGCAGCTCGTTGGTGGGCATCCCCTCCACGGTTATCATGTTGGTGGAGGCCAGATGGTAATCCGTTTCCAGCAGCAGCTGGCCCACGCGGGAGTCCAGCTCCTGGGGCAGGTAAGAAAGGATGTCGTAGTTGATGGGCGTGGCGATGGCTCCCACTGCCGCCGGGATGAGCAGCAGGACCGCCGCGATGAGGATGAGCCTGCGCATCTTCACGATGGCCCTCGCTAATTTTTTCATTCATTTCCTCCCATTTTATCGTTCCGAAGAAAAACAACTTTTCTCGTTTTTCCGACACACCTTATTATAGTACACTCACCCGGGGTGTCAAGAGACAGCTCTGCCGACGTTCTGCCTCTCCCTTTGCAAAACAAAAAGCGGGGCGCACAGGTGGTCAAGTCTGTGTGTCCCGCATTTTGTTCTTTTTTGCACAGGCCGCCGTACCAGAGCGCCCCACGCTGCGCGCAGGGAAAGCGGAGCAAACCATAAGCCGCTTTCTCTTTTTAATAAATAGGAGAATGGAATGGAGGAACCGAATCGCCTCAAAGAGAGTTGCAGGCATCCCTTTGCAGTGAATCGGAGAAGCTTCGGTTAGGTTTAACTAACCTCGCCGTGACAACAGGATACCATAGTTTGTCATGACTGTCAAGCCTGTTTTTCAAATTTTCAAAAAATTTTTCTCCGGCGGCCTCCATGAGCATTTTTCATAACAAAAACCGCCATCTCTTGTAGAAAATCCACAGGTTCCCTCTTGCTTTTTCTGAGAATCACTGTTATTATAGTGTCAGGCCGCTGCAGTCGGACTCGATTGCCTGTCTGCAGCGGCTCATAAACAGCGCAGGGGTTGCCATCCAAATACCTCTGCGCCCTGTACCACCCTGTCTTTCAGAAACCGCAATCGGCGGCTTTTTTAAGACGGAACAGTTAGACTGCTCTAACTAATTATTGCAAAGCAGATTAGTCGGAGCGTCAGGAACGGAGCAAGGAGGTTCCAATGATCGATTTTGAACAGTGGGAAGGCTTTGAGGGCCGCATCTGGAAAGAGGAAGTCAACGTCCGCGACTTTATCCAGAAGAACTACACCCCTTATGACGGCGACGAGTCTTTCCTGGCTGGCCCCACCGAGGCCACCGATAAGCTCTGGGGCGCACTGCAGAAGCTGCAGAAGGCCGAGCGTGCCAAGGGCGGCGTGCTGGATATGGAGACCGAGGTCGTCAGCGGTCTGACCGCATACGGCCCCGGCTACATCGACGAGAGCCTGAAAGAGTTTGAGCAGATCGTCGGCCTGCAGACCGACAAGCCCCTGAAGCGTGCATTCATGCCCTACGGCGGCATCAAGATGGCGGAGCAGGCCTGCACTACCTACGGCTACCAGCCCTCTGAAGAGCTGCACAAGATCTTCACCGACTACACCCGCACCCACAATCAGGCTGTGTTCGATGCCTATACCCCCGAGATGAAGACCGCCCGCCACACCCACATCATCACCGGCCTGCCCGACACCTATGGCCGTGGCCGTATCGTCGGCGACTACCGCCGTGTGGCACTGTACGGCATCGACGCCCTTATCAAGTTCAAGCAGGAAGACTTCGCCAACTGCGGCGACGGCACCATGACCGATGACGTCATCCGCCTGCGCGAGGAGATCGCACGTCAGATCAACGCCCTGAAGGGCATGAAGAAGATGGCCGAGGCTTACGGCTGCGACATCTCTCAGCCCGCAAAGACCGCCAAGGAAGCCTGCCAGTGGCTGTACTTCGGCTATCTGGCCGCCATCAAGACCCAGAACGGCGCCGCTATGAGCGTGGGCCGCATCTCCACCTTCCTCGATATTTATATCCAGCGCGATCTGGACAAGGGCATCCTGACCGAGAGCGAGGCTCAGGAGCTCATCGACCACATGGTCATGAAGTTCCGCATGGTCAAGTTCGCCCGCATCCCCAGCTACAACCAGCTGTTCTCCGGCGACCCCGTCTGGGCAACGCTGGAAGTGGGCGGCATCGGCATGGACGGCCGCAGCATGGTCACCAAGAACTGCTACCGCTTCCTGCATACCCTCGAGAACATGGGCCCTGCACCGGAGCCGAACCTGACCGTTCTGTACTCCTCTGCTCTGCCTGAGAACTTCAAGAAGTACGCCGCCAAGGTGTCCATCAACACCAGTTCCGTCCAGTACGAGAACGACGACGTCATGAAGCCCGTCTGGGGCGACGATTACTCCATCTGCTGCTGCGTGTCTGCTACCCAGACCGGCAAGGAGATGCAGTTCTTCGGCGCACGTGCCAACCTGGCAAAGTGCCTGCTCTACGCCATCAACGGCGGTGTGGACGAGAAGAGCCACGAGCAGTGCGGCCCCAACTACGCCCCCATCACCGGCGAGTACCTGAACTACGACGAGGTGCTGCCCAAGTACGTCCAGATGCTGGACTGGCTGGCCGGCCTGTACGTCAACGTGCTGAACCTCATCCAATATATGCACGACAAGTACTACTACGAAGAGGCTGAGATGGCCCTCATCGACACCGATGTCCGCCGCACCTTCGCCACCGGTATCGCCGGCTTCTCCCACGTCATCGACTCCCTGAGCGCCATCAAGTACGCCAAGGTCAAGGTCGTGCGCGACGAGATGGGTCTTGCCACCGGCTTCGAGGTCGAGGGCGACTTCCCGAAGTACGGCAACGACGATGACCGTGCCGACGAGATCGGCGTCTGGCTGCTGCGCACCTTCCTTGAGATGATCAAGAAGCGCCACACCTACCGCAACTCCGAGGCTACCACCTCCATCCTGACCATCACCTCCAACGTGGTCTACGGCAAGTACACCGGCGCTCTGCCCGATGGCCGTGCGGCCTTCACCCCGTTCGCACCCGGTGCCAACCCCAGCTACGGCGCAGAGCAGAACGGCCTGCTGGCCTCTCTGAACTCCGTGGCCAAGCTGCCCTACCACTGGGCTCTGGACGGCATCTCCAACACCCAGACCATCAACCCCGACGCTCTGGGCCACAGCGAGGGCGAGCGCGTTGAGAATCTGGTGCAGGTCATGGACGGCTACTTCGACCAGGGCGCACACCACCTGAACGTCAATGTCTTCGGCAAGGAGAAGCTCATCGACGCTATGGAGCACCCCGAGAAGGAGGAGTACGCAAACTTCACCATCCGTGTCTCCGGCTACGCCGTCAAGTTCATCGACCTGACCCGCGAGCAGCAGATGGATGTCATCTCCCGTACCTGCCATGCAGCTCTGTAACCCCATCGGATACGTCCACTCGCTGGAGACTTTCGGTTCTGTGGACGGCCCCGGCGTCCGCTTCGTCGTCTTTTTGCAGGGGTGCGCCCTGCGGTGCAAATACTGCCACAACCCGGAGACCTGGGCTGAGGGCGGCGAGGAATGGACGGTGGACAAGCTCTTCCAGCGGGTGTGGCGCTACCGCAACTACTGGGGCAAAAAGGGCGGCATCACGGTCAGCGGCGGCGAGCCGCTGCGCCAGATGGAGTTCCTGACGGCGTTCTTCGAGCTGGCGCGCTCCAAGGGCGTGCACACGGCTCTGGACACCGCCGGTCAGCCCTTCCGCCCCGACGATGCAGCATATCTGGCCGATTTTGACCGGCTGATGAAGTCCACCAGCCTCGTCATCCTCGATTTGAAGGAGATCGACCCGGAGAAGCACCGCAGGCTCACCGGCAAGGACAACGCGAACATCCTTGCGATGGCGCGCCACATCTCCGACCTCGGCGTACCGCTCTGGATACGCCATGTCCTCGTCCCCGGCCTGACGGACGACGAAGACGGCCTGCGGAAGACCGCAGAGTTCATCTCGTCTCTCAAGACGGTGCAGCGGGTGGAGGTACTGCCCTACCACACGCTGGGCCTCTTCAAGTGGCAGAAGCTCGGCATCCCTTATCCCCTGCCCGATGCTGTCCCGCCCACGGCGGAACAGGTCAAGCGGGCCGAGGAACTGCTGGAGACCGCACGGTATACCAGCTGATATAATTCCAACACGATAAAACCCCCTGTACAGAAATGTACAGGGGGTTTTACGTTTCCGGCTCTTTCTATCAGAAGATAACGGCATCCTCAGCGGTAAAGCCGCCCAGAGAGTGTTCCTTCACCTGAATGCAAATATAGGTAATGCCCTCATCTGCGGCAGCAGAGAACTGACGCTTTGCTGCCGGAGCAACTTTCAGCCAGTCGCCAGCGGTCAGAGCGATTTCCTTCCCATCGATAACGGCTTTGCCCTTCCCTGCAATAATACCGTAGATCTCTTCATTGTTCCTGTGGGCGTGCACAAAAGGCACCCCTGCGCCCGCCGGGAGCTGGTTGATGCTGACCTCCGCACCCGTCAGGCCCAATTTTTCGTGAAGTTCCACTCTTGCCTCGCTGCCGATATTCGTTTTCGTATAGTTTTCCATCTCTTTTACCTCCAAAGGATATTGGCGCTCTCGCTCGCCTGTGTATAGTTTAAGCCGGAGCACACTCTAAAACAAGTACGCACCTTTTTATAACTGTACATATTAAAAAGAATATGTTATGATGTTCTCGGAGGTGTGATGCCATGAAAACAAAAGAAGAACTGCCCGCCTGCCCCGTGGCCACTGCAGTCTCCCTCATCGGCGGCAAGTGGAAGCTGCTGATCCTGCGCAATCTCAAGACCCGCCCATGGCGGTTCAACGAACTGCAAAGAGATCTGGAGGGAATCTCTCAGAAAGTTTTGACGGACAGCTTACGGCAGATGATCGACGACGGGCTCGCCTACCGACACGACTATCACGAAACGCCCCCTCGCGTGGAGTATGGCCTGACCAGCCTCGGCAGAGAGATGCTTCCCATCATTGATGCCCTTGCCGATTTCGGGAACTACTACAAATCCATCATCCAATGATTTTCCACAACAAAAGAGGCGTGACCGTAAGGTCACGCCTCTTTTACTTTTTGTAATTTAACCGCCCAGATATGCGCTGCGGACACGCTCGTTGGTCAGCAGCTCAGCACCGGTGCCATCCATGACCACGCGGCCCGTCTCGAGGACGTAGGCGCGGTCTGCCACGGAAAGGGCCATCTGTGCGTTCTGCTCGACCAGCAGGATGGTCATGCCCTCTTTGTGGATGTCCTGGATGATGTCGAAGATCTCCTGCACCAGCAGGGGCGACAGACCCATGGAGGGCTCGTCCAGCATCAGCATGGAGGCGTTGCTCATCAGAGCACGGCCCATGGCCAGCATCTGCTGCTCGCCGCCGGACATGGTGCCGGCCAGCTGCTTGCGGCGCTCCTTCAGGCGGGGGAACAGCTCAAAGACCTTCTCCTTGTTGGGAGCGATGGTGGAAGCCGGCTGGGTATAAGCGCCCATGTCCAGATTCTCTTCCACGGTCATGTGCAGGAAGACATGACGGCCTTCCGGCACCTGTGCCAGACCGGCCTCGACGATTTTATGAGCGCGGACGCCCTTGATGCTCTTGCCCTTGTAGAGGACGTCGCCGGTCTTCGGGTGGAGCAGGCCGGAGATGGTCTTCAGGGTGGTGGACTTGCCGGCACCGTTGGCACCGATGAGGGTGACGATCTCGCCCTCGTTCACCTCGAAGGAGACATCCTTGACTGCGTGGATGTTGCCATAAAAGACGTTGATGTTATCAACTTTCAGCAAAGTCTGTGCCATCCTTCAGCCCTCCTTCTTGCCCAGGTAGGCTTCGATGACCTGGGGATTGTTGCGGATCTCGTCCGGCGTACCCTTGGCGATGATGCGGCCAAAGTTCAGCACGGCGATGCCCTCGCAGATGCCCATAACGAGGCTCATATCGTGCTCGATGAGGAGGACGGCGATGTTGAACTCGTCGCGGATGCGGCGGATGGTCTCCGTCAGCTCTGCGGTCTCGGAGGGGTTCATGCCGGCGGCCGGCTCGTCCAGAAGCAGCAGCTTGGGCTGGGTAGCCAGGGCCCGGGCGATCTCCAGCCGGCGCTGGAGGCCGTATGGCAGGGAACCGGCCACCTCGTCCTTCAGATGGGCCAGGTCCTGCTCCTCCAGAAGGGCCATGGCCTCCTCACGCATCCGCTTTTCTTCCGCGCGGTTAAAGCGGAAGGTGGCGGAAAATACGTTCTGCTTGGCCCTCATGTGCTTGGCGATGAGTACATTTTCAAACACCGTCAGGGCGGAGAACAGACGGATATTCTGGAAGGTCCGGGCGACGCCCAGGTGGGTGATCCGGTCGGGCGAGGGCCGGAGCACATGGTCGGAGAAGGCGTGGGGATCGGCGGCCCGCAGGGCCTCGGTCCGGGCGGCCTGCGCCTTGTCGTATGCCGCCTGAAGCGAGCTGCGCGTCTCCTCATCCCCGGCGGCCTGGATGGCGGCCAGGGCCTCCGGGTCGTCCAGATCGGGGTGGGCGGTGTAGAGGGCGGCGTTCTGTCCGGAGTAGCTCTTGACCATCTTGCCCTGGGGGTGGTTGCGGATCATGGGCTGCCCCAGAAAGTCCACCCGGCCGTTGGTGGGCTCATACACTCCAGTGATGCAGTTGAAGGCGGTGGTCTTGCCGGCGCCGTTGGGGCCGATCAAGGCCACGATCTCCCCCGCGTTGACGTCCACCGAGAGGTTGTTGACGGCTACCACGCCGCCAAACTGCATGGTGATGTTTTCGACATGGAGAATGTTCTGGCTCATTTTACGGCCTCCTTTGCGGCCTTGCGGGGCCGTTTCTTGAACAGATCGGTGATCTCCCGGTCGCCCATGATGCCCCGGCGGAAGAACAGCACCACGATCATAATGACCACGGAGAAGACCACCATGCGGAAGCCGTTGCGGAACAGGTCGGACTGGATGCCAAGGAAGGAACCGGAGTCCAGGCCGCGCAGCCACCACTCGGAGCAGGCCACATACAGGAAGGTGGCGATCACGCTGCCGGAGATGGAGCCGATGCCGCCGATGACGACGATGAGCAGGATCTCATAGGTCATGGTGGAGGTGTACACCATGGCCTGGGCGTTGCTGGCGTACATGGCGAACAGAGCGCCCCCCACGCCGGCGAAGAAGGAACTGCTGCAGAAGGAGAGCATCTTGTGGTGGGGCAGGTTGATGCCCATGGCCTCAGCGGCGATCTCGTCCTCCCGGATGGCCTTGAAGGCCCGGCCGTAGGAGGAGTTGATGAGCATGACGATGACCGCCAGACACAGGATCATAATGAGCATGGGGAAGGCGGAGGAGAGATAGATGGTGCCGCTCTCCGTCTTGATGTTGAAGCTGGAGAAGGTGGGGATCTGGGTGATCATGTTGGCGCCGTTGGTGATGGGGCCCAGGGCCTGCCACTGGAACACCGCGCGGATGATCTCCGCGAAGCCCAGGGTGGCGATGGCCAGGTAGTCGCTTTTCAGGCGCAGCACAGGCAGACCGATGAGCCAGGCAAAGAAGGCTGCCACCAGGCCGCCCAGAACGATGGCCACCAGGACCCCCAGAGTCAGGCTGAGCATTCCGTCACCGAAGATCCCGGCAAACAGGTCCGGCAGGGAGAACTTCACCGCCGAGCCTCCGTAGAGGTAATAGACCGTATCCTTGGCGGCCACGGGGACCGTCAGGATGGCATAGGTGTACGCGCCCAGGAGCATGAAGCCCGCCTGTCCCAGGGAGAACAGTCCGGTGAAGCCGTTGAGCAAATTCATGGACACGGCGACCAGGGCATAGACCGCGCCCTTTTTCAGCACGGTGAACAGCTGGCCGGTGGGACCGATGGTGTTTTCCAGAAGGATCACCAGGGCCAGTGCGGCCACGGCCCCGAACAGGCTGAGCAGCGCGCCGGTGTTGACTCGTTTTTTCTCTAACATATTCCCGCCCCCTTACACTTTTTCGGTGGCCTTTTCCCCGAACAGGCCGGTGGGCTTAAAGACCAGCACGATGATCAGCAGGGCAAAGGTGAAGGCGTCCACAAAGGTGGTGGCCCCCTCGAAGGGGAGGGCCTTGATGATGTTTTCGCAGATGCCGATCAGGAATGCCCCGATGACCGCCCCGGGGATGGAGCCGATCCCGCCGAATACCGCCGCCACGAAGGCCTTCAGACCGGGCATGGCGCCGGCGGTGGGGGTGATGTAGGGGTAGTTGGTGAAGTACAGAATGGAGCCCAGAGCTGCCAGGGCGGAGCCGATGATGAAGGTGGTGGAGATCACCCGGTTGATCTTGATCCCCATGAGCTGGCTGGTCTCAAAGTCTTTGGCCACCGCCCGCATGGCCATACCGATCTTGGTGTGGTTGATGAGCTGTACCAGACCGAATACAAGGGCGATCACCAGAACAGGGGTGACGACGGTCACCAGCGTGGTGGAGGCCCCGCCGATGGTGACCATTTTGGACAGGGCGGGGATGGTGGGGTAGTTCATGGGCTGACCGCCGGTGACGAAGGTGGCGGTGTTTTGCAGGAGATAGCTTACGCCGATGGCGGAGATCATCACGGACATTCTTGGGGCGGAACGCAGAGGCTTATAGGCCACCCGCTCGATCAAAAAGCCCAGCAGGACAGTGATAAGGACGGCCAGCGCCAGGGTGACAGGCAGAGGCAGTCCCATGGTGGTCAGGTAGATGGCGATCAGGCCGGAGACCATGAACACGTCGCCGTGGGCGAAGTTGATCAGGCGCAGGATACCGTATACCATGGTGTAGCCAATGGCGATCAGGGCGTACTGACCTCCCACGGAGATGCCGGAGAGCAGTACGGAAATAGCGTATTCCACAAAGGTTTCCTCCCTTGTTTTCAGATTTGGGCGGTCTTGAAAAGGACCCTCCCGCTGTCCCTTTCAGGACGGCCCAGAATCAGGGGCAGAGCCGGAAATAGCTGTTTGGCGGGGGCTGTGCCCCCGCCAAACAGACACACAGCATATTTTAGGCGGTCTGGGACTTCTCCAGAGTCCATGCGCCGGCGGCGGTGTCACACACCTTGATATAGGCGGTGTCGCGGATGGCGTCGCCGTTGGTGTCATCAAAGGCGATGTGGCCGGAAACGCCGTCATACTCCACGTCCCACAGGGCTTGCTGTACATCAGAGGACTTGGGGGAGCCGGCGGCCTTCAGGGCCTCCAGGGCCACATAGTAGGCGTCATAGCCCATGGCGGTGACAGCGGCGATGGTGTCGTCGC
>ENA-UEPH01002484-UEPH01002484.1-human-gut-metagenome-genome-assembly--contig:-NODE-2484-length-13017-cov-3.513601_pt1 | contig 13017 bp, 10 predicted proteins | sample MGYA00242891_ERZ507898 | MGnify/ENA primary metagenome ERZ507898 (study PRJEB26167, sample SAMN06115411) | human gut metagenome | host: Homo sapiens | place: China:Guizhou | collected 2014-10-15... | reverse complement strand
TGGGGCTTTCGACGGGGGCTGCTGTCCGGTTTGATCGGCACAGCCAAGTATGCTGTTGGCGTGCCGGTGTCCCTGTTCGTCAGCCATCAGTATTATCAAGTGGTGTATGACAAGCTGGTGGAGCCAAAGGCCCTTGCCAAGGTGCAGGAGAAAATCGCCGGCGCCTCCGGCGTGGACACCTTTATGGCTGCCTTGCAAGAGAAAATGCAAGCTCTGCCCCAGGCGTTGCAAGGGGATTTTGACTTTGCCGCGCTGAAAAAAGGCAGCGCCAAAACTGCTGCAGATTTTGTAATGCAGCAGTTGGTGGAACCGGCGGCTTGCTTGCTGGTAAAAATCGCATTATTTTTATTATCGTTCATAATTATTGCCTTGATTTGTTGGCTGCTTTCCGCTATGCTAAGGAAGAAGCAGGGCAAAAATACGGTATTTACCCGAACCAACAGCCTATTGGGCGGTGCCTTTGGGCTGGTTAAGGGGTGTCTGTTTTTGGTGCTGGTCAGCGGCGTTTGGGCGTACCTGGCCGGTAACAACTGGCTGCCGAAAGATAACGGCGTATATGCATTCTTTGCACACAGCGCCATTTTAGAATATATGGAAACTTTGCTTCCCACACTATAGGAGGACCTGTTATGTCTACATTAAAAGAAAATGTGCACGACCTGTTTGACGGCTGGAATACCATTCCCAACTGGCTGTCCTTTATCCGCATTGCACTGATCCCGGTGTTTGCTGTGCTGTTTGTTCAGGGACATCAACTGGTGGCGGTGATCGTGATGATGTGCGCTGCGCTAACCGACCTGTTCGACGGCAAGATTGCCCGCAAGTTTAATCAAGTGAGTAATCTGGGAAAGCTCTTAGACCCCATTGCGGATAAGCTGTCCCAAATGGCGATTGTAATCGTGCTATTGTACACCTACTGGGAGAACCCCATCAAGTATCTGTTTTTCTTCTTTATTGTAAAAGAGGTGCTGATGTTGCTGGGCGGCGCGCTGCTGCTGTCCAAGGGTATGCGCCCCACCGCAGCAGAGATCTGGGGCAAGGTAGCCACCAATGTGTTTTACATTGCTATGATGGGTGCTGGTGGCGCTGTCCGCCGTGTCTGCCTTGGTATCTCTCCTGGGCTATGTGCCGGGATTTTTGAAGCAGCTGAAAGAGAACAAGGCACAAAACACTGCTAAATAAGCAATATTCATCAGGAGATTGATTTATGAAACAACAGATGTGTGCCCGCTGCGGTGAACGCCCGGCGGTGATCTATATTCAAAAAATGGAGGGCGATGAGGTAAAGCCGGAGGGGCTTTGTATTCAGTGCGCCCGGGAGCTGAACATCGGCTCTATTAACCAGATGATTGACAAGCTGGGCATCTCTGACGAAGAACTGGAGCAGGCGTCTGAGCAAATGAGCCAGTTTATGGAGAATATGGGCGATTTTAACTTTGGCGATATGAGTGGAATGTTCAACTCGGAGAATATGGACGGCGCCCAGACCATGCCCTTTGCCAATCTTTTTGGCGACGCCGGAGAACTGGCTGTGGATGAAAATGAAAGCGGTCAAAAGCAGGGCAAAAAGCGTGGGAAAAAAGGCAACAAACGCCAAAAGGACGACGGCAATAAGTACCTAAACACCTACTGCACCAACCTGACCGGCAAAGCCCGGGACGGCAAGCTGGACGCAATTATCGGCAGAGAGCAGGAGATCTCCCGCACGGTACAAATCCTGTGCCGCCGTACAAAGAATAACCCCTGCCTGATCGGCGAGCCGGGCGTGGGCAAGACTGCCATTGCCGAGGGGCTGGCCATTCGCATTGCGAAGGGACAGGTGCCTGCGCGCCTGGCAGACAAAGAGATCTATTTGCTGGACCTGACCGCACTGGTGGCCGGCACCCAGTTCCGTGGCCAGTTCGAGGGCCGGATCAAGGGTCTGGTGGACGAGGTGAAGGCCCAGGGCAATATTATTCTGTTCATTGACGAGGTGCACAATTTGGTGGGCACCGGCGACAGTGAGGGCACCATGAACGCGGCAAATATCCTGAAGCCTGCGCTCTCTCGCGGCGAAATTCAGGTGATCGGCGCCACCACCTTTACCGAGTATCGTAAGTTTATAGAGAAGGATGCCGCCCTGGAGCGCCGGTTCCAACCGGTGAAGATCGAGGAGCCATCCGTGGAGGACGCTTACAAAATGCTGCTGGGCATTAAGGGCTACTACGAGCAGTACCACAAGGTGCAGATTTCCGACACCTTGGTTTATAAAGCGGTGCTGATGAGCGAGCGGTATGTAACAGATCGTTACCTGCCGGATAAAGCCATTGACTTGCTGGATGAAAGTTGCACCTGTGCCAATTTGCGCAACCCGGCTATCAGCCAGGCGCAGATCCTGGAAGGCAAAAAACGGAATTTGCAGGAGAATATTGAAAATCTGTCTGAACCCACAGAGGAGGACCAGCAGATCGACTATGAGCTGATCTCCAAACTGAAAACCGAAGTGTTGGCCATTGACGAAAAGCTGCCTGCTTTGCAGGAAAAGGCCAAAGACAATCAGGTGCTGGAGTCGGATATTGCCAGCGCGATCTCCATGTGGACAGGGATCCCTGCTGCAAAAATCGAGCAGGGGGATATTCAAAAACTGGCCGGTTTGGAGCCGGCGCTGAAAGCCCATATCATCGGCCAAGATGAAGCCATTGAAAAGGTTGCAGCAGCCGTGCGCCGAGGTCGCGTACAAATCAGTCCCCGCAAGCGGCCCCAGTCCTTTATCTTTGTGGGTCCCACCGGCGTAGGCAAGACGGAACTGGTTAAGCAGTTGGCCGCCTATATGTTTGACACCCCGGACGCCCTGATCCGCCTGGATATGAGCGAGTATATGGAGAAGTTTTCGGTCTCTCGTATCATCGGCTCGCCTCCCGGCTATGTGGGCTACGACGACGCCGGGCAGTTGACGGAGAAAGTTCGGCGCAAGCCTTACAGTGTGATTCTGTTTGACGAGATTGAAAAGGCGCATAAAGATGTGCTGAACATTTTGCTGCAAATTCTGGACGAGGGTCGGATCACAGATGCACAGGGCCGCACGGTGAATTTTGAAAATACCATTATTGTGATGACCTCTAATGCCGGATCTACCGACGCTGCCACAGTGGGCTTTGGCAAGTCCCAGGGGGAAATGAACCGGGATGTGACCATGAAAGCCCTGGAGCGCTTCCTGCGTCCGGAATTCCTGGGTCGTGTGGACGAGGTGATCGTCTTTAACAAGCTGACCTTTGAGAACTTCCAGCGGATCGCCCGCTTGATGGTGGACGAACTGGTGCCCGGTATGCAGGACAAGGGCATTACCCTGACCTATGACGACAGTGTGCCGGTGTATTTGGCAAAGATCGCCTATGGTTCCAAGAAGAACGCCCGCGGTTTGCGTGACGCGGTGCGCCGCCTGGTGGAGGATCAGCTGGCAAGTGCGTTGGTGTTCCATCAGGATCAGGACATACAGGCAATTGCTTTGACAGCAGGTGACGATGGCGTGCAGTTGCAAATCAATCCGTAAATGAAACGGTAAGAGCAGAGAGTGGGACTTTCTGCTCTTTTTATATTGACAGGCAACCCACAGGGTTGTATCATTAAATCATAGAACATTTGTAGGAAATGGTGATATAGGATGAACAAAGAACGATTGGTGAAGACATTTACGGATCTGGTAGCACTGGATAGCCCCTCCTTTGACGAGCAGGCGGTTTGCCGTTACATTAAGGAACGATTGACGGCGCTGGGCGTGCAGGTGGCAGAAGACGACTCCGCCGCTGCCACCGGCAGTACCTGCGGCAACTTGCTGGCAACCATTCCCGGTGATCCATCGCTGGAGCCGGTGCTCTTTGCTGCCCATATGGACACGGTGGAGCCGTCCCGGGGCAAGCAGGCGGTTACGGACGAGAACGGTCACATTACCTCCTGTGGTGATACGGTATTAGGTGCTGATGATTTTGCAGGTGTATCGGCAATCTTAGAGGGTGTGGCTTCTCTGTTAGAGAGCGGCGCAACCCATCCGACGCTGGAACTGCTGTTTACTACCGGAGAGGAGCATTTTTGCGTGGGTGCCAAGGCATTTGATGCAGAGCGCTTGCAGTCCAAGACGGCGTATGTGATGGATTTGTCCGGCCCGGTAGGGGACTGTGCTGTGGCAGCGCCTACGTTGATTACTTTTTCCGCAGAGGTGGTGGGCAAGGCAGCCCACGCCGGCTTTGCACCGGAGGAGGGCGTGCACGCCATTCAGGTGGCTGCTGCCGCAGTTGCCAATCTTCCCAGTGGGCGATGGGGCGATGTGATGGTAAATGTGGGCACCATTTCCGGCGGTCGCGCCACCAACATTGTGCCGGACAGTTGCACCGTCACCGGCGAAATTCGTGCCCTGTGCCATCAGGACGCCCTGGATCGACTCAACGAGATTCACAGCGAGTTTGTGGAGCAGGCACAGGCGGTGGACGCCAAATTGAATTTTAACCATACCATACATATTACCGGTTATCGAGTAGACACGGACGCACCTGTTGCCCAGCGGTTCAAGCGGGCCTGCGAAGCTGTGGGAGTTGCGCCTCGGTTTACGGACACTTACGGCGGCAGTGACTGTAATATCCTGTCCGCGCACGGCATACAGGGTTTGGTGGTGGCTACGGCTATGAATAACTGCCACGCTGTGAGCGAATATACCAGTGTGGAGGAACTGTGCAAGGCAGCCCGGCTGGCGCAGGCATTAATGGAGAAGCAAGACTGATGAAGAGCCCTTTGCGTTATCAAATTTCCGATTATGACTGCGGCCCTACCTCTATGCTCAATGCGGTGAGCTTTCTCTTTGAGCGGGAGCAGATCCCGCCGGAGCTGATCCGAAATATTATGCTGTTTTCTCTGGACGCATTCAGCCCGGACGGCGCCTTTGGCAAAAGCGGCACCTCCTGCACGGCAATGATGTTCCTGAGCAACTGGCTGTCCGGCTTTGGACAGGCGGGACGACTGCCGATCACCACCGAGTATTACACCGGCGATCGGGTATATATGGGTCAGCAAAGCCCCATAACAGACGCTCTCCATCGGGGCGGCGCCGTGGTGGTGCGCTTGTTTTTAGACGAGTGGCACTATGTGCTGCTTACCGGCGAGCGGGACGGCAGAGTCTACCTGTTTGACCCATATTATGTGACAGAGGGCTTTAATGATTCGTCTGTTGTGACTGATGTGGACCACCCCTTTGCGTATAATCGCGTTGTGCCCCAGTCTATGCTCAACGGAGAGGCGCAGACCTTGTATGCCTTTGCAGAGCAGGAGGGCAGGGAAGCGGTGGTGCTTTATAATACAGAGACCATGCTCACTCCGGAAAATACCATTGAGTATATGATTTAAGTCCATTTCCCCGGCGCAACTGTAAAGTGGCAGAATGTACACCTATGCGCCGGAACGGTAAATTAACGGTACTCAGGTCTCCTTTTTGATCCCAGGGGCGGAGAGCTGATCTGTTACTTATAACAGAAATAAAAAAGGAGACTCGCAAGAGTCTCTTTTTTGCTTTTAGATAGAATGTTTGCCCTGTCTATTGCAAGGGGCAACATCGTATGCTATAATCAAGTTGTAAGTACACACACTTTTTAATGATTTTAGAAGGAGAGAAATGATGAAAAAGACTTTGTCCGTATGCCTGGCATTGCTGATGCTGCTTAGCTGCTTTGCCGTGCCTACCACAGCCTTTGCTGCAGCGCCTAAGAAGCCCACGGTGTCCTCCGTCAGCGCCGGTGCAGCTGCCTTTACCGTTAAATGGAAGAAAGTCAGCGGCGTGACCGGATACCAGGTGCAGTACAGCACCTCCTCCAAGTTTACTTCCAAAACCAGCAAAACCGCCACGGCCAAGAAAGATAAGACTACGGCCAAGACGGTTAGCGGTCTGAAAAGCAAAACCAAGTATTATGTGCGTGTGCGCACCTATAAAACCAGCGGTAAAAAGAAAAAGTACAGCAGTTGGAGCAGCGCCAAATCCGTTACCACTAAGGTGGCGAAAGTGAATTTTAAGTCTGTTTCCGCGGAGCGTTTGGGTTTTACTGCCAAATGGAGTAAGGCGCCTTCCGTTTCCGGATACCGGGTGCAGTACAGCACCTCTTCTAAATTTAACAAAAAGGTGACCAAAGGCTGAAAGTCACCAACGGCAAAGCCACCTCTGCCTCCATCACCGGCCTGAAAGGCGGCAAAAAGTATTATGTGCGGGTGCAGGCTTATGTGAATCAGGGTAAGAAGTCTTTTTCCGGTGCGTACAGCGCAGCCAAGAAGGTTACCGCCGCCAAGGATCCGTTTAAGAAGGGCAAGTACGCCGGTGTGCAGCTGAACACCACGGCGGACGCAGTACGGTACTATGTAAAGGCCTACAATGCCACCAAGAAAGAGACCGCCAAGTATAAGGATTTGGAAACGGAAGAGATCTCTACCTATTATAAAATGCTGGGTTGTCAGGAAATGTTTGTTACCAATACCCGCATTAACGGCAGTAAAAATAGTTTTTTTGACAGCTATTTTGAAAGTCTGCTGACGGATATGACTTTGCCTACCGGGCTGCCGCCCAGCACTTCTGTGAATAAGTCAGCAGATACGGACCTGAACGGTAAGTCTTTGATTACCTCCCGCCTGAGAGACACGGATGTCGCCAGCCTTAGCATTAAGGACAATAAAAACGGCACCGTTACCTTGACGATAAAGCCCAAGGCGGTGCAAATGAGCTCTCCCGGTGCAGATCCCCAGGGGCGGTTTTTTACCACTGCAGGCCCAGTGTATGACGCCGTAGACCAGGTGCTTAAGGAGAACGGCGGCAAATGGACCACCGGTAACGCCAAAAAGAATGTGACCATGAATTACACCGGCGGCACCGGCACCATCACCATCAATACTTCCACCGGCAAGATCACCAAAGCGAAGTACAACATGATCGTTAAAACTGAGATTCGCAATATAACCCTTTCCGGACAAAAGTTTAAGAGCATTGCCATGAATTGTTCTATGGTAGATACTTTCCCGGCCACCGGCAGTAACTTTGCCGATTGGGGGATCGCGTTGGTTTAATCGCAAATCACTATAAAAAGCCACTGTCTGTAACAGACGGTGGCTTTTTTGCGCTGATTCGGCTTACTTATTTTCTTGCTTTTGCGGGTTGGTACTGACGGAGTTTGCATAAATCCTGTGCATACGCGCATCGTCAAAGTGTTCGTCCAGATAGCATTCAAAGGCATTACGAGGCGCTGCACCTTTGTCTCTTTGGTCCATACGCAGTGCGGCGGAGGCGGACAGAATGGCGTCAAAAATAAAAAAGATGATAAATGCCCAAGTGAGCACTTTTCCCAGTTTTATAGGTAGTTTACCGATCAGCTTAGCCATGGGTGGGTAGATCAGACCACACAGGAGATCAAAAATACCCATACCAGTTTGCTAAAGCACAGACCGGGGGCAAACGGCCTTCTTTCTTTTTTATTTTCATTTTGTTCGTTCGACATAAAAATACACCTCTTCAAAAAGCTTACCAACTTTCGGAAGAGATGTAAATAGGCATAATATACGAACTGTCTAACAATGCTATACAAATAGTAACATTATAAATCCAACTCCGCCCACACCTGGTGCAGCAGAGCAGCACCTTGATTTTTGCCGGCAATGGCTTGCAACGCCGCCGCAGAGTGGGTCCGATTGCGAAACAGACCGCGACAAAACCGGTGTAGGTATGCAAAGGGAAGCAGACAGGGCCGCCGGATCAAATAAGGGAACTGGTAGGCCATATAATCCGCTTTTGGAAAGCAGTAGCGAAACAATGCGACCAAACGGGTAAAGGGCGTTTTGCTGCCATCTGCGGCCTTTTGGCGGGCCAGGAATACGGCACCGGTGTTGCCGTTGCCGTGACCGAATACGCCGCCGCCTAAAATCACGGCAGCGAACTTCTCTACCGTGTCCGTATCCAATGCCGGCACCGAACAGGGCAGGGGCGTATCCAGCCACTGCTTACACAGGGCAAGGATACAGCCAAAAGACCGCTCCAGACCGCTGCGCTCGGCCAATTCCAGTACCTGTGGTGCAAGTGTTGGATCCTTGCGAAGAAGCAAGTCTGTGTCTAGCAGCATACGCACGCCGGCACCGCCGGTTTTGATGTGGTGGAGCAGGTGCAGCACGGTGTAATAAACGGCATATACCGGTTGCAGCACCCAGATATTTTTGGATTTATTGTATGCCACTTCCGGCGCAAAAGGATTCGCCAGCAGGGCGCGAGAGCCATCGTTAATGCTTTCCATGCGTGTGTGCAGTTCAAATTCAAACCCATGCAGGGTGAGCATTACCACATCGTCGTGGGTCACTTTTTTGGCAAAGCCACGCTGTTCCAAAGTCCGTACCGCTTCTCGCTGGTGCTCTGGAGTCAGCACAATATCCGTATCGCCGCAGGTGCGCAAGGAGGGATCCGGGTAGGCTGCCGCAGTGCAGGCACCTTTCACCGTTAAGTAGGGGATGTGGGCGTCCGTTAGTGTTTGCTCCATCACCTGCACGGCTGCCATACGCTTTTCGTAAGCCATTAGGGTTTGACCCATCCCTTGGCGAAAGGCCACTGCAAGGGCTTTTGGAGGGCGATGATCGGTAGGCAGATCTGCCAAGATACGGCCCACAAGGCCGGTCACATTATGACTTTGCGCCAAGTTATACAGTGCCTGCCAGTCTACGGTGGGAAGGGCTTTTAATTTTTGTCCGCAAACATAATCCCGCAGCAGAGAGAGAAAGAGCTGTTCTGTCTGGTTCATACCGTCCTCCAAAAAGAATAAGTCCCTATTCCGCAGAATAGGGACAAGAATTAGTGAATCATTTGGCTCATGTCGTACAGTCCGGCGTCTTTTCCGCACATAAAGACGGCAGCGTTCACAGCGCCTACGGCAAAGATCTCTTTGCTTCGTGCAGAGTGTGACAAAGTAATGATCTCGTCCCGACCGGCAAAGATGATCTCATGCTCGCCTACAATGGTGCCGCCTCGTACAGAATGAATGCCGATCTCATCCCGGGTGCGCTTTTCGCGCTTGGCGTGCCGGTCATATTCGTACTTCAGGGGGTGATCGATCTCTTTGCACATGGCGTCAGCCAGCATCAATGCTGTGCCGCTGGGAGCGTCGATCTTCTGATTATGGTGCTTCTCCACAATCTCAATGTCAAAATCCGGTCCCAGTACATTGACCGCTTTCTGTGCTAAGGTCGCCAGCAGGTTAATGCCCATACTCATATTATAAGTGAAGAAGATGGGGCACTTTTCTGCTGCGGCTTCAATCTTGGCCTTTTGCTCCGCCGTGTAGCCGGTGGTGGCGATTACCAAGGGCATAGACTTGGCGGCGGAATAGGTCAGCAGATCGTCTAAGAGGGCAGGGTTAGAGAAGTCGATAATCACATCCGCTTCTTCCTGCACCTCTGCAATCGTTTTATAGATAGGGAAGTCGGCCGCCTGGGTGTTAAAATCCACACCGGCTACTACCGTGCAGTCCTCCCGACCGGCTACAACGCTGCGGATCACATGACCCATTTTGCCGTTGGCGCCGGTAATAATTATTCTTGTCATAGCTTTGAACTTCCTGTGCTTTTTATTTGATCAGGCCATACTTCTCCAGCGTTGCCTGCATCTTCTGCTGATTGGCCTCGCTCAAGGGCACCAGCGGCATACGGCAGGGACCGGCTGCGTAACCGATGCGGTTCACAGCGTCCTTAACCGGAATGGGATTCACATCGCAGAACAGGGTCTTTGCCAGCTCAAAATAGTGATCCATCAGTGCCTTGGAGCCGTCCACATCGCCGTCCAGGTACTTGGCCACAATGTCGTGTGTTTCCTGGGGGCATACATTAGACAGTACGCTGATTACACCCTTACCGCCGCGCTCCAGAATGTCTACAATCTGGTCATCGTTGCCGCTCCAAATGTTCAGCGCGTCGCCGCACAGCTCGTGCACCTTAGCCACCTGATCCAGGTTGCCGGATGCCTCTTTAATGCCGTTGATGCGAGGCAGCTTGGACAGCTCCAGCGCCGTCTCCGGCAGCAGGTTCAGCCCGGTGCGGGACGGCACATTATAAAGAACAATGGGCTTATCCGTTGCATCGTGAATCGCAGTATAGTGGGCGATCAGACCGGCCTGGCTGGTCTTGTTGTAGTAGGGGGTCACCAGAAGCAGAGCGTCTGCACCGTATTCGCAGGCTTCCTTGCTCATTTCAATGGCGCTGGCGGTGGAGTTGGAGCCTGTACCGGCGATCACCGGCACACGACCGTTCACATACTCGATGCACCACTTGATGCACTCCAGGTGCTCGTCAACATCCAGGGTAGAGCTTTCGCCGGTGGTGCCGCAGATTACGATGGCGTCTGTACCGTTGTCAATCTGCCAGTCCACAAACCGGGCAAACTCGTCATAATTTACGCTGCCGTCCTCATGCATAGGTGTAATAATGGCAACGGCTGCGCCTGTAAAGATAGGATCCTTCTTCATATCAAAAATCTCCTTTTCGCTGTGTTATCAGTCCATATAACCCTCGGCTGCCAGCAATTCGGCCAGCAGCACCGCGCCGCCGGCAGCGCCGCGCAGGGTGTTGTGGGACAGACATACAAACTTGTAATCATACTGTGTATCCGGGCGCAGACGGCCGATAGACACGGCCATACCGTGCTCCAACTCACGCTCGCTGTGAATCTGCGGGCGATCCGGCTCGGTAAAGTAGTGCAGGAACTGTTTGGGCGCGCTGGGCAGCTTCAGCTCCTGGGCACGACCGGCGTAGTTCTTCCACACCTCAATAATCTCTTCCTCAGAGGGTTTCTCGCCCTCAAAGTCCATAAACACGGCGCCCAGGTGACCGTTGGTCACCGGCACGCGAATGCACTGCGCAGTAAAGGCCGGCGCATCGGCAGACACGATCTGGTCGCCCTCAATGTGACCCATCAGCTTCAGCGGCTCTTTCTCGCTCTTTTCTTCCTCGCCGCCGATGTAAGGAATCACATTGTCGATCATCTCCGGCCAGCGCTCAAAGGTCTTGCCTGCTCCGCTGATGGCCTGGTAGGTGCACACCAGCACACGCTTAATGCCGTACTTCTGGTGCAGGGGGAAGATGGCGGGCACATAGCTCTGTAAAGAACAGTTGGACTTTACGGCGATAAAGCCGCGCTTGGTGCCCAGGCGTTTACGCTGAGCGGGAATAATGTCAATATGCTGGGGATTCAGCTCCGGTACCACCATGGGCACATCCGGAGTGAACCGGTTGGCAGAGTTGTTAGATACCACCGGGCACTCGTGCTTGGCATACTGCTCCTCCAGCGCGCGGATCTCATCCTTTTTCATATCCACGGCGCAGAACACAAAGTCTACCATAGAGGTGATCTTTTCTATATCTGCCTGGGCGTCATACACAGGCAGGTCTGCCATGTTGGCGGGAATGGGTTTATCCATGCACCATCTGCTGCCCAGTGCCTCTTTGTAAGGCTTACCAGCAGAGCGTGCAGAGGCTGCCAGGCACACCACCTCAAACCAGGGGTGATTCTCCAGCAGCAGGGCGAAGCGCTGACCGACCATACCGGTTGCGCCGACGATACCGACTTTGTACTTTTTGTTCATTGTGACTCTCCTTAAAAAAATGCCTTGTAAAACGCAGCATTTTGCAATATAATATCTTACAGCGCCTGCGGTGGGTAAATACCGCTTGCTTTTAGATATAATATCACTTACTATATATATATGTCAAATACTTTTGCGGAGATAATTATGAAAACTTCTGATTTTTATTACGATTTGCCCCAGGAATTGATCGCGCAGACCCCGGTAGAGCCGCGAAACAGCTCGCGCCTGATGATCTTGCACAAGGACAGCGGCGAACTGGAGCATCGGATCTTTAAGGATTTGCCGGAATATCTGCGCCCCGGTGACTGCCTGATCCTCAACGATACCCGGGTCATTCCCGCCCGTATCTACGGCGTTAAGGAAGAGACCGGTGCGGTGGTGGAATTCCTGCTGCTGACTCAAAAAGAAAATAATGTATGGGAGTGTCTGTGCAAGCCGGGCAAGCGCGCTAAGGTGGGCACTCGCTTTAACTTCGGCGAGGGCAAACTCTACGGCACAGTCATTGAGATCCAAGAGGACGGAAACCGGTTGGTGCAATTCGACTGCCAGGGGAATATTTATGCGGTACTGGACCAGATCGGTCAAATGCCGCTGCCGCCGTATATTAAGGAAAAGCTCCAAGATAAAGAGCGGTACCAAACGGTGTACAGCCGGGAGTTAGGTTCCGCTGCGGCGCCTACCGCCGGACTGCACTTTACCCCACAAATGCTAAAGGACATTCAGGCGATGGGCGTCAATATCGGCTATGTGACATTGCATGTTGGGCTGGGTACCTTCCGTCCGGTTAAGGTGGAAGATGTAACCAAGCACAAAATGCACACGGAGCACTACCACATGCCGGCAGAGACGGCGGAGCTGATCAACCGGACCAAGGCAAACGGCGGTCGGGTGATCGCTGTGGGTACCACCTCCTGCCGCACCATTGAGTCTGTGGCAACCAAGAACGGCTGTATTTGCGAGGATGACGATAACACCAGCATTTTTATTTATCCCGGGTATGAATTCAAGTGCATGGATGCACTGATCACCAACTTCCACCTGCCGGAGAGCACGCTGATCATGCTGGTTAGTGCTTTTGCCGGATTTGACCACATTATGCACGCTTACAATACCGCCGTGGCGGAGAAGTACCGCTTCTTCTCCTTTGGCGACGCAATGTTTATCTGCTGACGGAGAGAAAGTATGGCAAAATATACCTTATTAAAAAAAGAAGGCAACGCCCGCCGCGGCACCTTTGAAACGGTGCATGGCACGGTACAGACGCCGGCGTTTATGAATGTCGCTACCGCTGCGGCCATTAAAGGCGGTCTGTCTACCGAGGATCTGGAGCATATCGGTTGTCAGGTCATGCTGTGCAACACCTATCATCTGCATGTGCGCCCCGGGGACGATCTGGTGGCGG
>ENA-UEPH01002483-UEPH01002483.1-human-gut-metagenome-genome-assembly--contig:-NODE-2483-length-13023-cov-18.953808_pt1 | contig 13023 bp, 11 predicted proteins | sample MGYA00242891_ERZ507898 | MGnify/ENA primary metagenome ERZ507898 (study PRJEB26167, sample SAMN06115411) | human gut metagenome | host: Homo sapiens | place: China:Guizhou | collected 2014-10-15... | reverse complement strand
CGAACCGGCGGCAGAGATAGGCCGTCAGCTCGACGGCTTCGCGGTACACCGCCGTAAAATAGGCCCGGTCGTCCAGTCCGTCCTCGCAAATTTCAAAGGCCAGGTGCGTCCGGTTGCCGGACCGGCCACAGTGCCAGGCCTGCACCTCCCACGGCAGCGTCTGATAGACCGCGATGCCGCCGCCGGCCTTTTTGCCCAGAAATGCGTGGACGCACACCGGAAGTCCCGGCCGGTTCCAATCATTATCATAGCGGTTTTTGCCCAATTCGCCGTCATCCGGCTGCACATAGCGGCGCAGATATGGATTGTTCGCGCCCGTGGAGTGCACCATGACGCCGCGCGGGACGAGCGGTGTGCCGCGGCGGCAGCAGTCGTTTCGCGTGAGGATGTATTCATGCAGCTCCATGCTTTCGCCTCCCTTCGCGCCAGCTTATGCCGAAGCCCGGCGCGCGGTTCCTGAATTTTCTGTGAATTTTACGCCCGCCGTGTGCGCTGCGCTTGCAATCCGTCCCCACGATTCGCTATACTATAATAAATAGAGTAGCGATGTACCTGAAGGAGGCCCCGGAATGGGAGAAGCATTCATCCGTTTTGAAAATGTGGAAAAAATTTACGGCTCCGGTGAGGGCGCGGTCCGTGCCCTGCACGATGCGAGCTTTACGATCGGAAAAGGCGAGATCTGCGTCATCGTCGGCCCGTCCGGCGCGGGCAAGACGACGCTTCTGAACATCCTCGGCGGCATGGACACCCTGACGAGCGGCCGCGTCTTTCTGAACGACCGCGAGGTCTCGGCCTTTGACCGCCGCCAGCTTGCGGACTACCGCCGCCGCGACATCGGCTTCGTGTTCCAGTTTTACAACCTTATCCCGAATCTGACGGCGCTGGAGAACGTGGAGCTTGCCTCGCAGATCGTCCGCGACTCTCTGCCCGCGCCGCAAGTGCTCACGGACGTCGGCCTCGGCGAACGCATGAGGAATTTTCCGGCCCAGCTCTCCGGCGGCGAGCAGCAGCGCGTGGCCATCGCCCGGGCACTGGTGAACAACCCTGCTACCATCATTGCCGACGAGCCTACCGGCAATCTGGACCCGGAGCGCTCCATGGAGATCATGACGCTGCTGGTGAAGATCAACCAGCTGGGCACCACCGTGCTGGTAGTGACCCACGAAAAGGATCTGGTAAACAAATTCGGCAAGCGGGTCATTACCATTGACCAGGGCCGCATCATCAATGACAGCGTAGGCGGCTATGTGGGAGGGCATATCCATGAGTAAACACGATTTCGGATATTTCTTCCACGAGGGTCTATCCAATATGTTCAGCCACGGCTTCATGTCCTTCGCCGCCATCGGCATTACCGTGGCGTGCCTGCTGATCATGGGAACCTTTACACTGGTGGCCGTCAACGCGGACGCCAACTTGAAGCAGGCGGAGCAGGACAATGAGATTTTAGCATTTGTGGATGACAGCTATACGGAGGCACAGGCCAAGGCCCTGCAAAAGAAACTGGAAGCGGTGGACAATGTGGCGTCCGTCACCTTTATCTCCCGTGAGGAGGCCATGCAGTCCTTCATCAGCGAACACCCGGATGAGGAATATTTTCAGGATCTGGACCCCAACATCCTCCGGGACCGATTCGCCATCAAGGTCAAGGAGCTGAAGCTCCAGAGCCAGACAGTGGAACTCATCAAGGCCATTCCCGGCATCGGCGGCATCAACGCCTATGCGGAGCTGACCAACGGCTTCATCACAGTCCGGAATATCGCCACGGTCATCTGCCTGACGCTGATCGCAGTGCTGTTCGTTGTGTCCATGTTCATTATTTCCAACACCATCAAGCTCACCACCTTTGACCGGCGGGATGAGATCGCCATTATGAAAATGGTGGGCGCGACCAACGGCTTTATCCGCTGGCCCTTTGTGTATGAGGGCTTCATGCTGGGCCTTACCGGTGCGATCCTTGCCTTTTTGCTGCAATGGGGCTTGTATGAAGCCATTGCGCAGGGCGTTGCCAACAATGACACCTTACAGCTCCTTTCCATCGTGCCCTTCCAGCAGCTCTGGAAGCCGGTGGGCGGTGTATTTCTGGGGGCCGGCATCCTCATTGGCGTAGGCGGCAGCCTTTCCGCCATCCGGCGGTTCCTTCAGGTGTAAAGGAGGGCGGGCATGAAGAAAAACAAGCGCTATGTCCGCATCTGCGCCGCGCTGCTCTGCGCGGTGCTGTGCCTGTCGGTGAATGTGGCCCCGGCCATGGCCGCCAAGGTCACCCAGGCGGATATCGACGCCCTGAAGGGGAACGCCGCCAGCTTGGATAAAAAGCAAAAGGAGATCCAGAGCAAGCTCAACAGTCTGAAGAACGATAAGGCGGCGGCGGTGCAGAAAAAGACTCTTCTGGATGACCAGATCGCCAACACCAACGCCAAGATCAGCAATACGGAGGCTCAGATCTCCGATTACAACGCCCTTATTTCTCAGGCGGAAACCGAACTGGCGGACGCCCAGCAGCGGGAGGAGGCTCAATACGAGCTGTTCTGCAAGCGGGTCCGGGAAATGGAGGAGCGGGGCACCATCAGCTATTGGTCGGTGCTGTTCAAGGCCAACAGCTTTTCCGACCTGCTGGGCAGTCTGGACTTTATCAACGAGGTCATGGACTATGACCGGCGGGTGATTCAGGACCTTCAGACCCTGCAGGCGGAGATTGCGGAGAAGAAGGCCGGTCTGGAAGCCAATAAGGCGGCGCTGGAAGCCGCCAAAGCAGAACTGGAGACCCAGAAAAAGCAGCTCAGCGCCCAGCGGGACGAGGCCAACAAGCTGGTCAAGGAGATCGACGACAACGCCGCCGAGTATCAGGCCACGCTGAAGGAGCTGGAGGCTGAGGAGCGCCGCATCGAGCAGCAGGTCAAGCAAATGCAGAAGAAGCTGGAAGAACAGATGGCGGCGGAGGGAAAGAAATACAACACTAACCCCGGCGGCTATATCTGGCCGGTGGACAGCCGGTATATCACTTCCACCGTAGGCGGGCGCAGTTCTCCCGGCGGCGTTGGCTCCACCAACCACAAGGGCACCGACATCGGCCGGGTGGGTTACACCAGCCCAGTGTACGCAGCCAAGGCGGGTACGGTCATCATCGCCCAGCGGTCCAGCTCCTACGGCAACTATGTGGTCATTTCTCACGGCGTGGGCAACACCACCCTGTACGCTCACATGAGCAGCATCAAGGTCAGCGTGGGAACCTATGTCAAGCAGGGGCAGACCATCGGCATTACCGGCTCCACCGGACACTCCACTGGGCCCCACCTCCACTTTGAGGTGGTGGAAAACAATGTGCGGATCAATCCCCTGAGCCACGGCGCGGCGCCGAAGAAGGGGTATCTGACGGGCTACACCCTCTCCGGCACCTCGGTGGGCAAATAAAAGGAGGAAGTGCGAATGTATCTGAAAGCGATCAACGCCACGCTGGCCGCGTGGGTTGTGGGACTGTTTGCCGATGCTAATATCCGCTTAGGCGATCCGCAGGGCTTTCTGTGTCTGCGGGGACTGCTGCCTGTGCTGGCCATGGGGCTTTGTATCCTCAGCGAACTGAAAAAGAAGTAAGGAACGGCGAACCGTTCTGAATCGACCTCCTGTCCCATACCATGGGGCAGGAGGTTGATCGTTATGGTAGGAATGATGCTTTGGGAACCAAGCGGGCACTGGACCCGTCCTGTTACGTTAAAAGAGGTCAGCGTTCTGCATATCCGGTTTCTCTGCGCCCGGATGGCTCAGGACCGGCGTAGGAACCCCTTAACGGAGCGGCGGAGGCTCCGTACCGCCGGAAAAAAGCTGCTGCGGCAGAGGGTGGAGCAGGTGGTGCTGCCTGCCGGGGCCTCAGCGGAGGCTCTGCCGGAGGGGCTGCGCCCGGTAGAGACCCTGCCGCTCCGGCGGGCCATCGCCGCGGACTGGTGCGGAGAGCTGCTGCGGTTCCGGGGGGAAAACCCCGCCGGGGCGCGGGTGCTGATCACGGCGGACGCCCTCTCCGGCGAGGTGGTGCGGACGGTGACGGAGTTGGCTCTGCGTCACCGGTATCTCATATTGAAGGTCCCCTTCGGCGGGGAGGAGCTGTGCCGCCGTCTGCGGCGGGAATACGGCGTGTCCATCGTGCTGAACCCGGAGACGGAGCGGGAGCCGGCGTCTGTCCACATGGCCTTTGACCCTACGGAAGCGCAGGGCGGCGGCTTTTTGCCGTTGTATGACGAATCGCTGCCCCTGCCTCGGCTTCTGCTGCCGCCGGAGGTGGAGGCAAGGCTGCCGGAGGGCCTTGACCGGGGCCAGCTTCTGTCGGTCCTGTGGCGGACCGGCGCTCTGCGGCCGGGGCAGGTGTCCGTGCAGCTGGGAGAAACGGAAAACAAAGGGGCCGTTCCCGAAATCAGGGCCTTTTGCCCTTGACAATCCGGAAGATACCTATTACAATATAAAACCATGGTAAATTAGGAGTGTTATACACTTCAGGATAATGAAAGGAACAGCCGAAATGGAAAAAGAATACAAAATGAGCCAAGCTCGTAAGGACGAGCTGGAGCAGGAACTGAATTATCTGAAGACCACCCGGTCCGACGAGGTGGCGGAGCAGATCAAGATCGCCCGCGGCTTCGGCGACCTCAGCGAAAACAGCGAGTATGATGAGGCAAAGAACGAGCAGGGCAAGCTCTATTCCCGCATTGCCGAGCTGGAAGTGATCCTGCAGCACGTGGTCATCGTGGATGAGTCCGCCGCGTCTGACGCCATCACCATCGGCTGCACCGTCACCGTTCAGGGCGCCGATGGCAAGGAAGCCAGCTATAAGATCGTCGGCTCTCAGGAGTCCGATCCCATGCACGGTATCATCTCCGAGGAGTCTCCCTTCGGTAAGGCGTTCCTGGGCGCCAAGGAAGGCCAGGAGGTCGTGGTGGAAGCGCCCTTCGGCAACATCCGTTACACCGTTAAGAAGATCGAACGCTAAGGAGAAAGAAGCATGGCTGAACAGAAGAATCCCCAGGCCCAGCCGGAGCTGAGCCTGTCCGAGCAGACCCGTATTCGCCGGGAGAAGCTGACGAATCTCCAGGCAGAGGGCCAGAACCCCTTTGTGATCACCCGCTTTGACTGGGATGCAACCTCCCAGCAGATCAAGGACAACTTCGACGCCATGGAGGGCAAGCCCGTCAAGGTGGCAGGCCGCCTCATGAGCAAGCGCGGCATGGGTAAGGTATCTTTCTGCGATTTGCAGGACCGGGACGGCCGCATCCAGCTCTACGCCCGTCAGGACGAGATGGACGAAGAGGTCTATAAGAAGTTCAAGAAGTTCGACATCGGCGACATCGTGGGCGTCGAGGGCGAGGCGTTCCGCACCCAGCGGGGCGAGATGAGCGTCCGGGCGCATAACATCACCCTGCTGTCCAAGTCCCTCCTGCCCCTGCCGGAGAAGTTCCACGGCCTGCAGGATAAGGAACTGCGGTTCCGTCAGCGCTATGTGGACCTGATGGTGAACCCCGAGGTGAAGAAGAACTTCGTTATCCGTTCTCAGTTCATCAAGTTCATGCGGAACTATCTGGACAACATGGGCTACATGGAAGTGGAGACCCCCGTTCTGAACACCATCGCCGGCGGCGCCGCCGCCCGGCCCTTCATCACCCATCACAACACGCTGGACATTGATATGTACATGCGCATCGCCACGGAGCTGCCGCTGAAGCGGCTCATCGTGGGCGGCATGGACCGGGTGTATGAGATCGGCCGCATTTTCCGCAACGAGGGCATGGACCCCAAGCATAACCCTGAATTCACCACCGTGGAGATGTATCAGGCTTACGCCGACTTCCACACTATGATGGACATTGCCGAGGGCATTCTGGCAGGCGCTGCCAAGGAGATCAACGGCAGCTATCAGGTGGAGTGGATGGGCGAGCAGATCGACCTGACTCCCGGCTGGCGCCGGCTGACCATGGTGGACGCCGTCAAGGAGTATGTGGGCGTGGACTTCGGCGCCATCACCGATGACGCCGAGGCCGTGGCCGCAGCTAAGGCCGTGGGCGTGGAACTGGCGGATGCCGCCGAAAAGACCTGGGGCAACGCCCTGTACGCCTGCTTCGATCAGAAGGTGGAGGAGAAGCTGATCCAGCCCACCTTCATTACCATGTATCCTGTGGAGGTCAGCCCCCTGACCAAGCGCAGCCCTGCTGATCCCCGGCTGACGGAGCGCTTCGAGCTGTTTATCTGCCACAGCGAGCTGGCCAACGCCTATTCCGAGCTGAATGACCCCATCGACCAGCGCCAGCGCTTTGAAAAGCAGGTGGAGCAGCGGGAGCGGGGCGATGACGAGACCGAAATGCTGGACGAGGATTTCCTCACCGCCATGGAATATGGTATGCCTCCCACAGGCGGCATGGGTATGGGCATCGACCGCTGCGTCATGCTGCTCACCGGCGCGGACACCATCCGGGAGGTCATCCTGTTCCCCACAATGAAGACCCTGGACCCAAAGAAGGCTGAAAACAAAGCCGAAAAAGCAGCGGTAAATGGTTCTGCAGAGGATGCAACCGTGTCCGCGCCAAGCGTACAGATTGATCTTTCCAAGGTGAAAATCGAGCCGTTGTTTGCAGATGATGTAGACTTTGAGACATTCAGCAAGTCTGATTTCAGAGTGGTTAAGATCGAAGCCTGTGAGGCAGTGCCGAAGTCCAAGAAGCTCCTGAAATTCACACTGAATGACGGAACAGACCGGAAACGCACCATTTTAAGCGGTATTCACGAGTATTACGAGCCGGAAGAGCTGGTTGGTAAGACCTGTGTGGCAATCACAAACCTGCCGCCGAGAAAGATGATGGGTATTGACTCCGAGGGTATGCTGATTTCCGCAGTGTACGAGTATGACGGACGGGAAGGCTTAAATCTTTTGATGCTGGATGACAGTATTCCGGCAGGAGCAAAGCTGTACTAAAGAGGTCATTTACTACAAAAAATCGCGTTACTACAACTTTTCTACAACTTTTGCGCGAGACCCTACGAAACCGGATGAAGCAATATGAAAGGCGGATCTGCTTATAAAATGCAGATTCGCCTTTCTTCTTACATCAGCTTCATGTTCACACTAATGTTTTTTGCCTTCTCCTGCATATTCTCTTGTGTGATATGGGTGTAGATGTCCATTGTAGTAGAGAAATCGGCATGCCCCATGACTTGCTGAATGAATTTAACATCGTTGGTGCTTTCGCAGAGCCGGGTACAGAAGGTGTGCCGCAAGTTGTGAACACTAAAATGAGGGAGCAGATCCGGTTCACGGTCTTCCAGTTCAGCCTGATCCATTTCCTCCATGTTGTAAGTTACGCTGATTCTCTCAATCGCCCGATTGATATTGTGGGCGCTCATGAATGAGCCGGTTCGGTTGCGGAAAACAAAACCGTGAACTCCTCCTAACACCAGTTGATCGTCTGGATACAATGCGTCGATGGTTTCAATCTGGAGGCGAAGCTGCTCGGCCACCTCTGGATAGAGGATAGGGATAATTCGTGTACCGCTCTCAGTTTTGGGAGTGGTAATGTGAAATCCGGCTTTTCCGTCAATGACCCGGTAGATTAAGTTGTGGTTGACCGAGATTGTGTTTTCGCTCAAGTTAATATCGCTTTTGGTAATGCCGGTACATTCTGCTACACGCATTCCTGTTCCAAGGAGCACAGTCATGATGGGGAGCCAATGGCTGTATGTAGGGGACTTGGCAATAAAACGCAGGAAATTCTGCTGTTGCGTTTTAGTGAGTGCGATCCGCCGTTTAGGCTTTGGAGCGCTGCCGTCCGTCTTGAGCTTGCGGTAAATGCCCTTGCTGGGATTTTTGCGGATGTAATCGTCGTCCACGGCCATTTCAAGCGTAGGGTGAACAATGGTGTTGATGCTCTCCAGTGAGTTGATAGCAAAACCGTGTTTCAGCAGTTTGGTATAAAACGCGAGAATATCACTTCTGTGGATTTGTGGCAGAGGCATGTTAGCGAAAGGCTCTTCTTTCACATAGAAGTCCCACAGGTAAAGATAATTTGCTCTGGTGGAGGGCTTCAGTTTGATGTTGTTATTCATGTAGACCTTGAACATATCATTCAGGGTAAGCTTCATGGCTTCCTGAGTACGGATGCCATCATCCTTATCTTTGTTGATCTGCTTTTCTTTGACACGAAGACTTGCGAGATCGGAGTCGTAAAGATATTTCTTTTTAGTGCCTAATTTGTAGACATACATATAGCTGCCATCTGCCCGTTGTGTTTCTCCGGGCCGAAGATTTCGTCCTTTGTTGTCTTTTCTCACTTTTGCCATTACTGGTACCTCCTGATTATAAAAGTGTAGTGCGCCTTACTGGCATGGTTATTTAGCCGGAAATATCATAAAGATATTCTTTGATACGCTGGACACTCCATAGGACACGGGTGTTCATGGTAATGCGTGCATTGGCAAGATCCCCAATCTGTACCGCAGTGTGTCTTCCACAGCACAACAGTTTGCAAAGGGTATCGGTATCAACAGCCAAGCACTGCTCCGGCGGTAGGTCATTCGGTTTTCTTTTCTCCATAATCGTCCTCCTCGTATAATAAGTTTGAAAGTTAATCAATCAGGTATCAGCAAGCTTTGAGGTGCCCGTGATACAATAGCTGTAGGACAGCAGGGTCAAGCTCTTTTCCTCCTGGTTGAGCCGCAAGGCTGCTTCAAAAAAAGTCCGTTCCCCTGAACCGGAAGTTAGCTGCAAACTCATTGGCTGTTTGCCGGAGGCAAGGCCTCCCTTTCAGCAGTAAGGGATATCGCATTGGCCTTCTCCGGAATGATTCTAATACGCGAGGTTGCGGATGCTCCGGTTATCATGGGTATCTCAAAGCCTGCTGACCTGAAATCTCCATGTGGGGAGGTGAAAATTGTGAACCCACTATTCGTTGGTATTGATGTGAGCAGCAAGAATAATGTCGCCTACCTAATGAACCCGGACGGCAGTAAGCATTCCAGTTTTTCTGTGCAGAACAACCTTGGCGGTGCTAAACTATTGTCAGAAAGAATCGTGTCGGCGCTCAGCTCTATGCAGCTCAGTAACGTGGTGATTGGTCTGGAAGCCACCTCCATTTACGGGGACAGCCTTGTGTATGCCCTCCGGGAGGATGGCAGCCTTGGCCGGTTCCAGCGGAAGATCCATGTTCTCAACCCCAAGCAGGTGCGGAAGTTCAAGGATGCCTATCCGGATCTGCCCAAGAACGACTTTGTGGATGCCTTTGTGATCGCCGACCATCTCCGTTTTGGCAGGATTGCCAAGGAGGTTTATATGGACGACTATCGCTACCAGGCGCTCAGGACACTTACCAGAGCCAGATTTGATGTCATTCAGAACCTGACACGGGAAAAGCAGCGGTTTGCCAATTACCTGTTCCTCAAATGTTCTGGCATGGCTCAAGACAAGGATATTCAGAACACCAGTGCCACGACCATTGCACTTATGGAATACTTTGAGACTGTGGATGACTTGGCAAATGCTGATCTGGAAGAGCTGACTGCCTTTATTACCGAAGTAGGCCGAGGCAGATTTGCTGACCCGACAGCTACTGCCAAGGCAGTTCAAGCTGCGGCCAGAGGGTCCTACCGTCTGCCCAAGACTGTGAATGATACCGTGAACCAAGCAATGTCCGTATCTATCGCCTCCATGCGGGCACTGAAGGAACAGGTCAAGGTTCTGGATAAGGCCATTGAACAGCAGTTTGAGATTATCCCAAATACACTGATCTCTATTCCCGGCATTGGTAAGGTCTACTCTGCCGGTATTATCGCTGAGATTGGCGATATCCACCGTTTCAACTCGCAGTCCTCTATCGCTAAGTTTGCTGGCCTTGTTTGGACACAACATCAGTCCGGTGACTTTGAGGCCGAACATTCCCGGATGATTAAATCCGGGAACCGCTATCTCCGCTACTACCTGCTGGAAGCCGCCAACTCTGTGAGAAGATGCGACTCCGAGTTCCGGCGCTATTACGACCTCAAATTCAGAGAGGTCAACAAGTTCCAGCATAAACGCGCACTCGCTCTCACTGCCAGAAAACTGGTCCGGTTGGTCTTTCGTCTGCTGAAGGACAACCGCCTGTATATCCTACCCGAGGGTTAAGCGCACCGCTTAGCACTCTGGCGTTCCAGTCCTGTTTCAAAATTTCACAGAAGCAGGGCTTTGGTTTGTGTTGCCTTTTGCTGTTCACACTGCTTTTCTATGGCGGTTTTTTCTGTTATTTCCGCAAATCACCCTCTTGACTTCATACCATTGGACTTTTTTCGATTACAATGATCCCTTACGATTTGTAGAAGAAGGTTTTCAACAAAAACAATGAAAACGGTCTTGAGGTCAGGAGGTATTGAAAAACAAAAGAACTCTAATGGGGCCATTTCCTACGCCAGAACGGTTCTGCCGTGTATTTCAGGCTGCTGCTGTGCAGCATTTCGATTATGGGCGCGCTTCTGTGGTCATCGCACACTGTCCAGAATTCCTGTATAACTCCCCATAGAGGTTATGAACTTGTCAAGGTACTAAAAGAGCGTAGGGATCATCCGGTATTACCAAATGATCCGATACATCCTATAAATAGGCTGGGAAGAAAGAACTTCTGCAAAGAGGAAAGAAAATTTAAAGAAAATCCAAAAATCAATATATAGAATGTTGGAATTGACAAACACTATATATTGTGTTAAAATTGCAATGTAATTGATTTTTGTGCGTTGCCCGTCAGGGTGCACAGGCTTTAGGGCTTGTGTTGCGGAGTAATGACTGCATTGCACACGCTGTTAAGTTTGTACTTGTGTCAGTAGTATCACTGCGCCTTTTCAGGCCGGTATATTACTGGCTTTTTTATTTTACGGGATTTACCCACCATTGCGAGAATGACACCGGTTCATAGGCAACTATGGACACCAGGCTTTATGCCGTCTGTCATTCTCGCTTTTTTATTGCCTGTAAGCCTGAAAGGGCTTTAAGGATAAATCAAAACTGAGAAAGGCAGGTCATGTACATGAATGTGAAGCAGAAAAGAAAGCAGAATGGTCGGCGGGTCAAGTCGGCACACTCCACGGACTGGAAGATGAAGAGACAGGCAGTATCTTCGCTCCGGCTACGAAATGTTGCACCAATGACGAGGGCGGTTATTTTGCCCCGAAGATCACGAAGGGGGATTTGATATGTCTGGCAGCAATAGTGCTGAACGAAAGCGGTATGAACCGCTGGTGCTGGTAGAAACGGCAGATCTTTCAGAAGAAGACTGGCTGGATTACCGGCGCCGTGGAATCGGCGGCAGCGATGTATCGGCGATTTTTGGCACTTCTCCATTCCGGACAGCCAGGGATCTGTACTACGACAAACTGAACATAGCGTCAGTGGAAGATGATGAGGGCAACTGGGTTGCCATGGAAATGGGGCATTTGCTGGAGCCTCTGGTAGCAAAGATATTCGAGCGGAAAACTGGATATCGGGTCTACCAGATCAAAAAGATGTTCCAGCACCCACAGTATCCTTGGATGCTGGCTGATGTGGACTACTTTGTGGAACTGCCGGATGGCACCACAGCAATCCTTGAGATCAAGACCACAAACTATAATGCCAGAGATAACTGGTGGATGAATGGGAAGGAGACGGTTCCAGTCTACTATGAATCTCAGGGGCGTCATTATATGGCGGTAACGGATCTTGACCGATGTTTCTTTTGCTGCCTGTATGGTAACAACGAGGAAGAAGTTATTATCCGGGAGGTCAAACGTGATTTCGAGTACGAGGCTGAGATGGTCTTTTTGGAGCAGTATTTCTGGGAAAACCATGTGCAGCGCCATGTGCCGCCGCCCTATACAGAAAGTGGGGCCTTGATCATTGAGAGCGCACGCAAACACTTTGGTCCGGCAGATAAAAATGCTCCGGCCGTTGCACTCGACCTGGATATGACTGCAAAACTCATGCAGTATTTGCGTCTTCTGGATGAAAAGAAAAATGCAGAGGTGTACTCCAAAGAAATCGACAAGGATATTCAGCGTCTGAAGGCCCTGTTGATTGCGGAAATGGGTACCAGCTGTACTGCGATCTGTGAGCAGGAGGGCGTGAACTATACGGTTACCTATACCCCTGTTCGCAAGTCCATCATCGACAAGGATAACCTGCTTCGGTTGAAACTGGAGCATCCGGATATTTACGAGCAGTTTGTTACAGTATCCGAATCCAGACGGTTCAGCGTTAGAGCCTCAATTATGGAGGCCGCTTAGTGAGGTGAAAAAAGGATGAATTGTATTGGAACCTACGACGGGACGATTTTTTATAATCCTGCCAATAAGTTTTGTATCGTCAGTGTAAAGACCGCAGACCAGAGCGTGCCTGCCGAGGCCAGGTCAAACAGACGGTACAAAGACCATTTGATCCGCTTTACAGCTGTGGGGTATGAGATTCCACGGACAGATGCGGTAGAGCTGGAACTGGATGGTGAATGGACAAAGGGCAAGTATGGTGTCCAACTCCAGGTGGAGCAGTGGCGTGAAATTGTGCCCAGAACAAAAAACGGCGTAGAGGGCTATCTTGCCTCCGGGCTTATCAAAGGGATTGGTCCTAAAACTGCCGCAGACATTGTGGAGCGGTTCGGTGTGGCCACACTGGATATTCTGGAACACCAGCCGGAGCGGCTGTTGGAGATCCGGGGTATTACGGAAAATAAATTGGAGGACATCAGAGCCTCTTATGCAGAAAACCGTATGCTCCAAGGAATTATGACTTTGCTGGCGCCATTTAAGATTACTCCCAAGACAGCATTGAAAATATATCAATATTTCGGCCCAACCAGCGTAGAGATTTTGGAAAAGAGCCCATTTGAGCTTTGCCAGATCTCCGGCTTTGGATTTCGGCGGGTAGATGCAATCGTACAAAAGAGCGGGGGTGATCTCCATGACCCTATGCGTATCAAAGGGGCTGTCTTTTGTGCGTTAGATGAAGGCAAGAGTAAACGAGGCCATCTGTACATCAGTTCTGAAGAACTGGAGAAA
>ENA-UEPH01002482-UEPH01002482.1-human-gut-metagenome-genome-assembly--contig:-NODE-2482-length-13032-cov-7.986955_pt1 | contig 13032 bp, 9 predicted proteins | sample MGYA00242891_ERZ507898 | MGnify/ENA primary metagenome ERZ507898 (study PRJEB26167, sample SAMN06115411) | human gut metagenome | host: Homo sapiens | place: China:Guizhou | collected 2014-10-15... | reverse complement strand
TTAGGACCTTTGGTGATCGGGCACATATTCTGTACTTGCTGCGAATAGGTCATAATCATACTCTCCTTTTGACAAATTGATGCCGTGCGGCAGAAGCTTCTCTCCCCTGCCGCCTTGCATTGACCGGGCCGTGCCGCTCTCTTTTCAGCGCCTCTCCCGGTACTACCACGCACAATTTTATTATAGAGGACGTTGGCCCAATTTGCAAGTCATTTCTGACAAATTTTTCGCAATCTTTTTTCCATTTTCGTTTTTCTGCGCAGGAGCGCAACTTCTCAATTCGGTTTTTTCTGCGGCTCCCGCCGCACCGGCGTGACGGCCCAGATGCAGGCGAAGCCCGCCGCTGCACCCGCGATGGCGAGGATGTGCCGCCCCTGCCCGAATCCCCAGAGATCCGCGATGCAGGGGAACAAAAGGCTTCCCACGCTCTGCCCCAGCGCCAGAAAGCCGTAGTTCACCCCGGCGTGGGGCAGGCCGAACAGATCGGTGGAAAGAGCGGGCAGCACCGCCGCCAGCGCCGAGTAGCAGAACGTCAGCCCTGCATACACCGCCACGACGGCCCATCCCCGGGCAAACAGGAACGCCGCCGAAAGCCCCAGCGACACGCCGAAGAGGATGAGGTCGGTGGGGCGGCGGCCGATCTTGTCGCTGAGCAGGGGCATCAACAGCCGTCCGGCCGCACTGCCTACACTGCCCAGCACCACGGCCCAGAGGGCGGCGCTCTCGTCCAGCCCCCGCTCCATCCCAAGCTTCAGGATGATGGGGCTGAACAGCAGCACCGCCGGGGTGGAAAAGCAGACCGCTCCGGCGCAGAGCCAGTACTGCCGCGTGCCAAGCATCTGCCGGGGCGAGAGGTCGAGGGGCGGCGCGGCCTTAGCCTTTCCCTGCCGACTGGGCTGAGGTTTTTCGGGCGGCGGGTCGGTCAGCAATGCACTGCCCGCGAGGCAGACCGGCAGGGTCAGCGCACCCAGCGCCCAGAACGCGCCCCGGATGCCCTGCACCGGCCCGAGACCCCGCAGGGCCGTGCGGACAAAGACGGTCAGGAACGCTCCGCTCAACCCCACTGCGCCCCCGATGACGCCGGTGGCGAGGCCCTTCCGGCCCTTGTACCACTTCTGGGCGCAGGACTGGATGGACGGATAGAGAAAGGCCGTGCCGAGCCCTGCCGGGATGCTGAACACCCCGAAAAAAGCCCTCCCCTTCTCTGCCGGGAGAGCCGCCGCCGCGAAGAATCCGCCGCAGAGCAGACCCGTCCCCCACAAAGCTGCAAAGCGTGGCCCCTGCTTATCCTGCAGGAAGCCGCCGATGACGCACCCGATGCCGAAAAATGCGATGAGCACCCCGAAGGCATAGCCTGCCCCCTGCTCGCTGAGGCCGTATTCCTCCATGACGGGTCTTTGAAACACGCCCCACGCGGCGGGCAGGCCTGTCAATACCTGGATGGCTGCGCCTGCCGCCAGGATGGCCCAGGGTCTTGTTTTCTGCATTTCGTGCATCACCTCAGAGAATAGTGTGTCCTTTTCGATTGACAAAAAGACAGTATCCTTTATAATTAGAAGAGTATTATAAAAATCATCTCTTTCGTCGCGTTGCTTCTGTGCCTGAACCTCTCCGTCACGGCTGCGCCGTGCCACCTCCCCTATCGAGGGGAGGCTTTGGCATTTCGGAACACTTGATCTCTTCGCCAGAGGCTCCCCTAGTAGGGGAGCTGTCTGCGAAGCAGACTGAGAGGTTCGGCTCAGTATCTGCCATCCGCGACTGAGAGGGCTATACAGAAAGAGGACTATCTTATGAAAACTCAGGCCTTAAAAGGTATGCGCGACCTTCTGCCCAACGAGCAGACCCTGCGCGACTACATTCAGGGCAAAATTCTCGAGACTTACCGCGCATCCGGCTTCGAGCGCATCTCCACCCCCATGCTGGAGGATATGGAGAACCTCGACAAGTCCGACGGCGGCGACAACCTGAACCTCATCTTCAAGGTGCTCAAGCGCGGCGACAAGCTCACCGCCGCCCTGAACTCCGGCGACCCGAAAGAGCTCTCCGACATGGGCCTGCGCTATGATCTGACCCTGCCCCTGAGCCGCTTCTACGCCGCCAACAAGGACAAGCTCCCCCACCCCTTCAAGGTCATCCAGACCGACCGCGTCTTCCGCGCCGAGCGCCCCCAGAAGGGCCGTCTGCGCGAGTTCGTCCAGTGCGACATCGACATTCTGGGCGACGAGAGCCCCAACGCCGAGGTCGAGCTCATCGACGTGACCACCCGCGCCCTGCTGGGCATCGGCTTCGACGGCTTCACCGTCAACATCAACGACCGCCGCATCCTCCGCGGGATGCTGGAGAGCATGGGCTTTGCCGCCGACACGCTGGATTCCGTCTGCATCACCTTCGACAAGATGGATAAGATCGGTGCCGACGGCGTGAAGGCCGAGCTTCTCGAGAAGCAGCTGCCTGAGAGCGCGGTCAACGCACTGGCCGACTTCATCGCCGCCGGCGAGGTGACGCTGGACGCTGTGGCCGCCCGCTGCGCAGACCCCGCCATCGCCGACGACCTCAAGTACGTCCTCGCTACTGCCAACGCCATGGCCGCCGGCCGCTATCAGGTGGCCTACTGCCCCAGCCTCGTGCGCGGTCAGGGCTACTACACCGGCATGGTGTTTGAGATCACCTGCCCGCAGTTCAGCGGCGCAGTCGCCGGCGGCGGCCGCTATGACAACATGGTGGGCAAGTTCCTCGGCACTCAGGTGCCGGCAGTCGGCTTCTCCATCGGCTTCGAGCGCGTCTGCGGCATCCTGCTCGAGCAGGGCTATCAGATCCCCGGCGCAAAGCAGAAGATCGCACTGCTCTACGGCAAGGACGCCGACTTCACCGCCGTCCTGAGCAAGGCCGCTGCCCTGCGCGATACCTACAACGTCACCGTCCTGCCTCAGGGCAAGAAGCTCGGCAAGCAGCTGGGCCAGCTGGAAGCCGCAGGCTTTGCCGGTGCCGCCTTCATGGACAAGGACGAGGTAAAGGTCTTTGCCGCTCAGTAAGGGCTGAACAAATCAAAAGCACTGCACTCCCCAAAAGTGGGCGGGTGCAGTGCTTTTTTGCGTTTATGGCTGCCGGGTCAGCCGGTTTTTTTGGCGTTGGGGTACACCCGCTCCATCCGGGCGTTGTCAAAATGTTCGTCGAGGAAGACGTCCAGCCGGTTCGCCGGGGCGATGCCGCTGGTGCGGGCGTCGTATCGGGCCAGCGCCAGTGCCGAAAGCCCCATGTTCACAGCCATGAACACCGTCAGCACCACGGTCATCCAGGGCAGGATGTGCTTTTTCAGGTTTGCCATCAGTTTTGCGACGAGGGGGTAGCCGTACCGGATCCAGACCACCGCCGCGATGCCCCAGAAGAAGCAGTAGAGCAGATTGACACGGCCTCCCAGATTGAACTTGAAGCCGCTGTAGTCCCAGAAGATGACGCCGAACAGCAGCTCACCCACGGCGCTGCAGATATACTCATACGCGCCGCCCATCACGAAGCCGAACAGGAAGATGGAGCGGTCGCTCCGCTCCTCGCTGCCCCGCAGCAGGACCGCCGCCATGACCAGCGCCAGACCCCACACCACGCTGAAGGGTCCCCACACGAGGCTCGAGCGGCTCATCCAGACGCCCGCCGTCACCCGGCAGAACAGCGTCTCCACCACGTCGCCGAGGAAAGCCCCGATGACGAAGAGCCAGACGAGGTCGCCGAAGCTCAGGGCCTTTTCTTTCTGAGCAGCCGGCTCGGGCTGGACGATGGTCGGGTAAGCCCGCTGGATACGCTTTTCCACATGGGCGATGAGCCGCTGACGCAGCTTGTCCGAGTGCTTTTCCAGCTCGAGATTGAGCTGTTCCAGCCTCGGATGGCTGGCGGCGTACCGGTTGACGGCCAGCGCTGCGCCCAGCTGGTCGAGGACGGCCAGCGTCATCGCCGCCCAGACGCCGATATGCAGCAGCCAGCCCGGAAGGATCGCGCAGAGCCGCAGCAGCAGGACATTGCCCCACAGCACGCTTGCCATGCCCAGCAGGCCCCAGAGCACCGAGTACTGCAGGCAGACATAGCCGTCCAGATTGAACTTTTTATCCGAGTAGTCCCACCAGCGGCGGCGGTGCATCCTCTCCAGCAGCTTGGCCGTCACCCACTCCACCACGGTGGCGTTGGCCGCACAGCCGAGGAAGAGGGCCACCGGCGTCGAGCGCAGGTCGGCAAAGCCCACCGCCATCAGCACAGCCGCCGTGCCGTAGACGAAGCAGAACGGGCCGGACGCCACACCGCGGTTGACGAAAGCGCGGCCCTTGATGGTCGCCACCACCGTCTCGGCTACCCAGCCGAGGAACGAGTAGACCAGATAGAGGACGCAGAGGGTATAAAAATTCAGCTCCATTGCCTGTTTCCTTTCCCATATAAACGGTTATAGGGCTATTGTATGCAGTTTTGGCCGCGTCAACGCTGACGGAGAGGTCGGACTGCGGAGAACTTTCTCTGAGACCCGCGCGTTATCTGACAAAGTGACATTTTTCACACGCAGCATCGTCCAAAATCTCACTTTATCAAGGTGATAAACTGAGGCTTGCTGATAAAGTGGGTCACTTTGTCAATCAGGGTCACTTTGTCAAATTGATAAAGTGACGTTTTATAATTATAGTACGTTATTTTTTGGTCACTTTCTCACATAATTTACCTCAGTAGAGCGTATCACTTCATCAGCCCCATCGTCCATGCCCGGACCAGCAGGCCCAGCAGGACGACGGCCAGCAGCACTACGGTGAGAGCGCGGCTCTGGGTGCGCTGACGCTTCCTGCGGCGGGCCGTGGTCTGCATATTCTGGCGGCTGCGGCTGTTCCGGCCAGAAGCGTTCCGGCTGCGGCCTGATGTCCCCTTCGAGGTCGTGCGGCTTCCGCTGCTCTGGCGCTTGCGGGAGGTGCTGCCGCTTTTCTGGGACTTCTGACGGCGGGGCGCTTCGTCCTCAGCCTTCTTCTGAGGCTCGATGGTCTCCGACGCGCCGCAGCGGGACAGAAAGTCCTCCGCCATCCGGTAATACTTTTCGAGGTCGCCGGTAGTCAGGGCCGTTCCCTCATAGCCCGCTTCCAGCTCCTCCACGGCCTCGTTGAACCGGATCGCCGCCTGTGCGGCTGCGGTCCTGTCGGAGGCGTGAGCGGCCTCATTGCGGGCCATCCGCACCGCGTTGCAGGCGCGGCGGGCCGCTGCCGGGTGGGACGTATTGCCCAGCAGGTCGAGGGGCCGGGCAGCGTCCTTTTCCGGGTCCAGCAGGATGCGCATACAGAGGGTGGTATCCAGCTGCTGCCAGCCGGTGCGGCCATTCAGCTCCGGCAGGCGCTCGTAGTAGTCGGGGCTCTCCTTCTGGCGCTGGGCCAGATGCTTCAGCAGGGCGTCCACGCTGTGAGCGCCGGGCTTTTCCTCCCAGTGCCAGCGCAGCAGCTTCCGGCTGATGTCGTCGCAGGCCGCTTTGATCTCGAACGCGGCCTGCAAAGCTTCGTCAGGCATAACTTCACTTCTCCTTTGTCCAACCTCTCAGTCTGCTCCGCAGACAGCTCCCCTAGTAGGGGAGCCTCTGGCGAAAAGATAAAGCTTTTCCGCCATGCCAAGGCCTCCCCTCGATAGGGGAGGTGGCAGCGCGGCAGCGCTGACGGAGAGGTTATTCATTAAATTAAAAGCGGAGGAAGCCTCTGCCTCCTCCGCCGTACATCCTATTTTACATCATGAACTGGGAATACACGAAGCCGCACAGGGCGATGCCCGCACACACGATGGCGGTGATGGGCGGCACCCAGCGGATGAGCGTCTCAGCGATGCTGTCACGGGGGTCTTCCTCTTCGCAGTCGTCCTCCTCGTCCAGCGGCTTTGCCTGCAGGCGGGACGGCGCGGCGGCGGGAGTCGAGGGTACCACACGGGTGCCGTACTTCTCCACCTCTTCGTCCGGCGCAAAGGACTTGGCCGGGCGCACCGGCTCCGGCTGGCGGGGCAGAACGCGGGTCGCCTCCTGCTCCGGGGCGCGGGACACCACGCGGGTCGCGTCCATCTCAGCGGCAGGCGCATAGCCGGGCGCAGGCTCCGCCGCCCGGGGCGGGATGATACGGGTGGCTTCCTCCTGAGCCGCACCCACGATGCGGGTAGGCTCCTCAGCAGGCGCGGCGGGGCGTACCGGCTGGGCCGCAGGCTGCGGCTCCGTCTCCGGCTGGCGCACCGGGGCTTCCGGCTGCAGCAGGGTGTTCAGCGCGTTCTGCAAAAGGATGCGGTCACTGCCGCACTCGGAGCAGTAGACGGTGTCCTCTTCCTTCGGGTGGAAGGCACCGCAGGCGCAGTACCAGCCGTTCTCGAAGACCTGGGGCATGAACTTCATGCCGGTGCGGTTCATCCGGGCTTCGAGGGCCTTCTGCATCTCGACGCTCAGGCGGCGGGGGGCCGGCAGGCGCACCCGCTTGATGCTCTCGAGGTGGACGACCTTCCTGCCGCTGTAGACATTGCGCAGGGTAACATCCACGCTGGTGATGGCCTTCTGGGTGACGAAGACGGCATCGTCCATGCCGAAGCTCTCGCCGGGCTTTGCGGTAAGGTCACGGTACTCGAACTCGTCCTCACAGAGGATGACGCCGTCCACGCCCTTGCACTTGAAGTGGATCTCCAGTGCCGTCAGGGTCACGCGGGAAATGTTCTTAAAGGTCAGACAGACCGCGTGTTCGCCGCTGACTTCGCCCTTGAGCAGCTCCACGCAGACGAACTGCACCGGGCTGCCCGGGGTGTAATAGTTGGCCCGTGTCCGCGCGACCGGTTCAAAATTTTCCTCCACAACACTCTCCCCTTTCTCTTGGTTTACTGGTTGGCTTCGCCTTCATCCGGCGTTTCGGGGGCCGGGGCTTCCTGCGGGGCGGCATCCACTGCCTCAGCAGGTTCGGCAGGCTCCGCAGCCTCTGCGGTCTCGGCCTGTTCCACAGGCTGGACAGCGGGCTGAGCCTCGGCGGGCTTTGCGTCGGGGTCCTCACGCTGGGGCAGGGTCTCGCCTGCCATCACGGCGTTGAACTCCTTCTCGTTCAGCTTCTCGCGCTCCATCAGGGCCTGTGCCAGCGCATGGAGCTGGTCGATATGCTCCGTCAGGGTGCGACGGCAGGTCTCGTAGGCCTCGTCGATGATGTCCCGCATCTCGCTGTCGATCTCGGCAGCGGTGGTCTCGCTGTAGCCCTTGCCCTGACCGAGGTCGCGGCCCAGGAAGGTCTCCTCCTGAGAGGTGCCGTAGACCACAGGGCCAAGGCGCTCGGAGAAGCCGTACTTGGTGATCATCTGACGGGCGATGTTCGTCGCCTGCTGCAGGTCGTTGGACGCACCGGTGGAGATGTCGTCCAGGATAAGCTGCTCGGCTACGCGGCCGCCCAGACTGGACACGATGTCCTCGAACATCTCGCCCTTGGTGACGTAGCTGCGGTCTTTCTCGGGCAGATACATGGTGTAGCCGCCGGCCTGACCGCGGGGGATGATGGTGATCTCATGCACACGGGGGTGGTGCTTGCAGTAGAAGCCCGCCACAGCGTGGCCTGCCTCGTGGTAGGCGGTGAGCTTTTTCTCTTCGGGGGTGACGACCCGGCTCTTCTTCTCGGGGCCGGCCATGACCTTCATGGAAGCCTCTTCGATGTCCTCCATGGTGATGGCCTTGCGGCTGCGGCGGGCAGCCAGCAGAGCGGCCTCGTTGACGAGGTTCTCGAGGTCAGCGCCCGCAAAGCCTGCGGTGCGCTGTGCGATAACCTTGAGGGAGACATCCGGGGCGAGGGGCTTGTTCTTGGTGTGGACCTTCAGGATCTCCTCGCGGCCCTTGACGTCGGGCAGGCCGACGTAGACCTGACGGTCGAAGCGGCCCGGGCGGAGCAGGGCCTTATCGAGGATGTCGGCACGGTTGGTGGCCGCCATGACGATGACGCCGTCGTTGGCCTCGAAGCCGTCCATCTCGACCAGCAGCTGGTTCAGGGTCTGCTCGCGCTCGTCGTGACCGCCGCCGAGACCGGCACCGCGCTGACGGCCCACAGCATCGATCTCATCAATGAAGATGATGCAGGGCATGGTCTTTTTTGCCTTGTCGAAGAGGTCGCGCACACGGGATGCGCCGACGCCGACGTACATCTCGACGAAGTCAGAGCCGGAGATGGAGTAGAACGGCACACCGGCCTCACCGGCGCAGGCACGGGCCAGCAGGGTCTTGCCGGTACCCGGAGGGCCGACGAGCAGCACGCCGTGAGGGATGCGTGCGCCCAGAGAGTTGAACTTGTCGGGGCTCTTGAGGAACTCCACGACCTCTTTCAGCTCTTCCTTCTCTTCGTCTTCACCGGCCACATCGGCAAAGGTGGCGGTCTTCTTGTTCTCGTGCTCGTCCTTGACCTTGGCTTTGCCGACATTCATGATGCCGCCGCCACCGCCGACGCCGCCCCGCATCATCGAGAACAGCAAAAAGCCGGTGCAGCCCAGCATCCCCAGATAGAAGATGATCTCCATCCAGGGGATGGTCTCCTTGAGAGAGGTGTAGTCGTAGGTCATGGGCGCGTCGGGATTCGCCGCGTCGTAGGACTCGATATACTTGTCCACGTTCTCGATGAAAACGTAGGCATAGGGCAGTTTATAGCGGACGGTGACGGTGCCGTCGTCCTCCTGCACTGCGCCGGTGGACTCCGACGAGGAGGAGAACATCCCGCTCAGCAGACCGCCGGTAGACTGCACCGTGCTCTGGGTGGAGGAGACGTCCGGCAGGGGCAGGTCGCCTTCCTTCAGGTTCAGGGTGATGACGCTGGTGTTGCGGTCCAGCGTGAAGGACGTGACCTGATTGTGCTCAAAGTAATGGACGACGGTGGAGTAGCTCATGGTCGAGCCGCTGGTGCTGCCCGACCCGCTGCCCATCACCGACCAGACCATCAGCACGGCGGCCAGCGCCAGTGCGAGGATGAGCGGATTGATACGAGGTCTCTTAGGTTGCAAAAGGATCAACTCCAGTTCTGGTTTTATTTCTTACTTTTCGTAGACGCTGGGTTTGAGTACGCCGATGTAGGGGAGGTTGCGGTACTTCTCGTCGTAGTCGAGGCCGTAGCCCACCACGAACTCGTCCGGCACCGCGAAGCCCTCGTAGTCCGGGGCGATGTCGGCCTTGCGGCGGCTGGGCTTGTCGAGGATGGTGCAGATCTTCACCGAGTTCGGGTTGCGCATCTTGAGCATCGGCACGAGGTTCGACAGGGTGATGCCGGTGTCGAGGATGTCCTCCACGATGAGCACATCCTTGCCGGAGAGGTCGCCGTCCAGGTCCTTGATGATCTTGACGAGGCCGGTGCTGGTGGTGTTGCCGCCGCCGTAGCTGGACACCACCATGAAGTCGATGCTGCACGGGATGCTCACGGCGCGCATCAGGTCGGCCATAAAGACCACCGAGCCCTTGAGGATGGAGACGAGGACGAGGTTTCTGCCCTCATAGTCTTTGCTGATCTGAGCGCCCAGCTCAGCCACTTTCGCTTTCAGCTCCTCTTCCGAAACGAGGACCTTCAAAATATCGTCATGCATGCTCATGATTCGATTCCTCCAAAATTTTCTAGTTCCACCTGCAGCAGCTGCCCGGTGTCCGGCCCGGGGGCCAGCCCATCGGCAAAGCCCTCTCCGCAGACCCACAGCACCTGTCTGCCTGCCGCCAGCAGCGGCAGCGTGTCCCGTTCCCGGGGCGGGATGCCCGCCTCGTTCATCCATTTGCGCAGTTCCCGGTCTACCCCCCGCCCGGCCGGACGGAAGCGGTCGCCGGGCTGACGGCAGCGCAGCCGCAGAACAGGACATATCGAGTTTATTTTAGCATAATCTGCCTGATTTTTTAAGTCTTTTTTATGAACACCCTGTGTTTTTTCTTCAAAACAGGCCGAAACCACCCGGATATGCAGCGTTCTGCCGCCGGGCAGCGGATAATCGCCGCCCTCCGGCAGGGATACTTCAAATTTCGGACAGTCCGCTTTTTCGCCCTGTCGGCGGGTGTTTTGATCGGCTTCCTCCCGCCAGAGCACGCCGTCCCGGGCGCAGAAGCGGACGGCGTCGGTGAGCTGCACCGCGCCGCTGCCCTTTTCTACGAGGTCGGCCAGCAGGCGGATATATTTTTCCTCCGCGTCCCGCACCGGCTCCACAAGGCTGTGGAGGGCCGTGTCGAGGATGAGCGGGTCGGTCTGCCGCAAAGGCTCTGACATCCACACGGGCTGGCCGCTGCGCAGGGCGTATCCCGCCCCGCCGGGCAGGCTTTTTGCGTCCGCTGCCCGGGCCGAAGCCAGCAGCGCATCCGCCTGCCGGGCGAAGTATTCGTCCGCCTTGGCAGCTTTCTCACAGAAGCGGGCCAGATTGCGCTCGGCGGCGCTGTTGACCCCGCAGAGGGCGGGCAGTGCGCCGTGGCGCAGACGGTTGCGGGCGTAGTCGTCGGCGTCGTTGGTCTCGTCGGTGACCCAGCGTTCGCCGCAGGCGCGGCAGACGGCCTCGGTGTCGGCCCTCGTCAGGCAGAGCAGAGGCCGCAGATAGCCCGGGCGGCTGGGCCGGATGCCCGCCGCGCCGTGGAGGCCGGTGCCTCTGGCCAGCCGGAACAGCAGCGTCTCGGCCTGGTCACTCCCAGTATGGGCAGTTGCGACGGCATCTATCCCGTCGGCCAGCACCCGCTCAAAGCAGGCATACCGCAGGCGGCGCGCCCAGTCCTCCCCTGCCCGGGGCTTTCCTGCCTCGGCTTCCAGCTCAGCGGCATGGAACACCCGCAGCGGCAGGCCCAGCCGGGCGCAGACCTCCCGGACGAAGGCTTCGTCTCGGTCCGCCGTCTCCCCCCGCAGGCCGTGGTTGACGTGGCAGACCGTGAGGGCGATGCCCTTTTCCTCGGCCAGCGGGCGGATGAGGCAGAGCAGGGCCATGCTGTCGGCCCCGCCCGAAACAGCCAGCGCGAGATGCTTTTTGCCGTCCAGCAGCTTTTCCCGGGCGCAGAAGCCGCGCACCGTCTGTAAGATCTCTTCGTAGTTCATCAGCGTTTGAAGTCCACATCCATAAAGCGGGTGTGGGCGCCATCCCAGCCCAGCGGCACCGTGCTGGTCTCGCCGTGACGGTTCTTTGCCACGATGCACTCGGCGGTGTCGGCGTCCACCTCCGCGCCGTCGGGGTTCTGGCTGGCGTAGTAGGAGTCGCGGTAGAGGAAGAGGACGCAGTCGGCGTCCTGCTCGATGGAGCCGGAGTCGCGCAGGTCAGACAGCTGGGGGCGGTGGCTGGAGTTGTTGCCCTGCTTTTCCACCGCACGGGACAGCTGGCTCAGAGCGATGATGGGCACGTTCATCTCTTTGGCCATGATCTTGAGGTTTCGGGTGATGGAGCTGATCTCCTGCACGCGGTTCTCGCTGCGCTGGCCGCTGGTCATCAGCTGCAGATAGTCGATGACGATGAGGCCCACGTTGGGGCGGGCGGGGTCCTGATTGACCCGGCGGATCTTCGCCTTCATCTCGGTGATGGTGATGCCCGAGGTATCGTCCATATAGATCGGTGCGTCGTGCAGTTTTTCGGTGGCGAGGGCCAGATACTCCCAGTCCTCGGCCCGGAGCGCACCGGTGCGGAACGCCTGACTGTCGATGCCCGCTTCAGCGGAGAGGATGCGGTTGGTCAGCTGCTCCTTCGTCATTTCGAGGCTGAAGATGGCCACCGGCACCTTCTGCTGCATGGCCACGCGGGTAGCGATGTTCAGCGCAAAACTGGTCTTGCCCATACCGGGGCGGGCGGCGAGGATGATGAGGTCGCCGCGGCCAAGGCCGGTGAGGACGGTGTCCAGCAGCCGGAAGCCGGTGGGGATGCCCTTATACTTGTCGGCGTCGGGGCCGCTGATCTTTTGCAGATTTGTCAGAGTCTCCACCATGCTGGAAGAAAGGGGCGTCAGGGCGCTGGAATCGCGGCCGGAGCGGATCTCATAGATGCGCTGCTCGGCGTTTTCCAGCAGCAGGTCGGCGTCGGGCTCGTCGCCCGCGTCCTGCAAAATGTCCTTTGCGACACCCATCAGCTGGCGCACCAGATACTTTTCCTGCACGATCTGCGCATACGCCTTGACGTTGGAGATGCTGGGGACCGTCTCGGCGAGGCCGGTCAGGTAGACTTTCGCCTCGTCGGCGCTGGGGAACACGCCGTCCGAGATGACGGCGTCCAGCAGGGTGACGAAGTCGATGGTCTGGTCGCTGGTAAAGAGGCGGAGCATCTCGGAGTAGATCTGAGCGTTCTGCCGGGTGTAGAACATCTCGGGCCGGATGATCTCGACGAGGTCGGTCAGGGTCTCGGGTTTCAGCAGCACCGCGCCCAGCACGCTCTGCTCTGCCTGCATATTGTAGGGCAGGTTGATGCCCACGCTCTCGAGGTTGAGTTCGTTATAATGTCGTTCGTTCGGCATGGTCGTTATCCTTCTGCTTTATTTATATAAATGCCGTAAAGCCAAAAAGCGCCCCCTGCCGAGAGGGGGCGCAGATAGCGGTCAAATCAGGCCTGCTCCACTTCTACCTGGACCTTGAAGGAAGCCACGACACCGACATGGAGGCGGACTTTGCCGTTGAAGACGCCCGCGTCCTTGATGTCCTTGGTCTCCAGCTCGATCTTCTTCTTGTCGATGGGAGAACCGGCCAACTGGGCCAGAGACTCAGCGACTTCCTTGCCGGTGACCTTGCCGTGCAGACGGCCGGAGGCACCGCCCTTGGCCTTGATGACCACGGTCTTGCCCTCGAGCTTCGCGGCCACAGCCTGAGCGGCGGCCACGTTCTCAGCCTCGTGGAAGTCGGCAGCGGCCTCCTTGCCCCGTGCGATATTCACCGCGCTGGCGTCGGCCACAGCGGCCAGCTTGCGCGGGAACAGAAAGTTGCGGGCGTAGCCGTCGGAGACCTCGTGGATCTCGTCCTTCTTGCCGATGCCCTTGACGTCCTGCTTCAGAATCACTTTCATGATAGTATCCCTCACTTCTCACCGGGAAACCGGTGGATTTCTATGGTTAGTATACAGCAATCG
>ENA-UEPH01002454-UEPH01002454.1-human-gut-metagenome-genome-assembly--contig:-NODE-2454-length-13172-cov-4.009927_pt1 | contig 13172 bp, 9 predicted proteins | sample MGYA00242891_ERZ507898 | MGnify/ENA primary metagenome ERZ507898 (study PRJEB26167, sample SAMN06115411) | human gut metagenome | host: Homo sapiens | place: China:Guizhou | collected 2014-10-15... | reverse complement strand
AAATTTATCTTCTTTTTCAAAAGAAAAATTTACAATAGAAATATCATTACTATTTTTTGATTCATCTTTAATAACTTGTTTGACTCCCGAATTGAGAGATTCCTGATGCTCTCACCTCCACTTTTTCCGGTTGTGCGCCAAATTCCCATCGGAGATTATTATCTTCTCCCACGTGTAAATCCAGCTTATCCATATTATAAGTTCCTTTTTCGGATATAAACAATCTAGCACTTCCCCCTCCCGTACGATAACTATTGATTAATTTAATCGGTTTGCCTGTCCTAAAATTAAGCTCTTGCCACAAATCATGAGCTATCATATCCTCATTCTCGTTCACATTAAATATAATATCCAACCGGGATTCCCCTCCTTTATCACACAAAACCATCCATCCCTCACTCGTTAAAGTTCTTACTCGCAAATAGAAATTTTTATACCAAGATATTCCATTTCCCGGATCCGACACGATAAAAAAGCCTCGATACGTCCCAGCCTTCTCGGTGATAGGAAGTATCAAATTTTTCTCTTGACTAACCACGTAATCTATCGTGTCGCCATCAACATTTACATCCGCAGTCGAAGGTATTAATTTCCATGTGAACTGATACCGCTCATGATCGTCATTATACCAAGGGGATTCTATCTCCGGATAAATCTTCAATGAATCCACGAAAGCTATCTTCTCATAATACACTTTATCCTCTATTCCCGAGATCTTCAGTTCATTAATCTCCTTATAATCGTAATTACCTTTATCATCATAACATGATATAACGCACCATGCCAAGGCAAGAAACAACAAATACTTATATTTCATAATCACCATTTTACAATTTTCAACTATCAATTCCGAGAAGCCGGTCCCATTTCCATCAATTCATCATTCTCATCTTCAGTCGGGTGCTCCTGTAACCAACGATGCATATACTTACCAACATACTTCAAATAACCTTCGGATAAATCACTCGCTAAATTACCAAGTGCCCAAGTTTCACGATCAATACCCATTACATCACAAATAACAATAGATTTCTTTACAGAATAATCCCCAAACACGCTCGGTCCCAACATATACCACCACCTCGGCATAGGAAAATTTTCATCCATATACACAACTCTTTGAATATCCAATAATCTCGTAGTTACACTATCTTCCTGCCATTGCCGGCTATACAAAAACTGCAATTCCGATGTTTCTTTCAATCTCACAGTAAATCTTCGAGCTTCTTTTTGCAAAATTTCCGTTCGTAATAGTTGAATATTAATTGTCGTTTCAGCTTGTAAAGCCGGAAGCGTATACTCTACACTAAAAGGTCTGTAATCCACTCCTTCTATGGCTCGTAATGTATCCTCCAAATCTGAAATAACATCAATTGAAAATTTACGGTCATAAGGGGCTACATCACCGAAAAGACAAACTTTCAACATTAAAGATTGTTCTTTCAACTCGCTATTCTTTAATCCCCATGAAACAGTAACCGTATCCAAACGCATATCCTTTGTATCAAAATAAATTCCGCATTTTCCGGCATAAGCGTCAATCTCTTCCTCGCAGGCACAAAAGGCCACAAGTAAAAATAATATAAAAATCAAATATCTCATAACCATCTATTTAATTATATTGTAATTCTCCATCCGGGATTGGAAGGACATAATTTTTTAAATTAACGGAAGTCATCCCGTAGCGATCATAAGCCGATTGCACACTAGTTTTCATTTTCCTTTTATAAAAGAAAAACAACTGTCCCTCTCCGTAAAATTCCCGACACCATTCCTCATCCAACATAAAAGACATCCAACGATCAGGAATACTTTCTAACCCCCGATTGTTTCTTAATTCATTAAAGTACACTACTCCGTCAGCAACTTTAGGTTCTGCTTCCGCAGCAATCATGTACATCTCGCTCACACGAATCATAGGAATGACCTGTGATAACAAAGAATCTTTCCCGTGGTACTTATTAAACACCTTATAATTCACTCCTCCTAGCTCCACAGAACTGCTTGCGAATCCAGAAATTAACCGATAATCTTGTTTTTCATTTTCAAAAACCTCATTAACAACATCTTCCCTAGGCACTAATAATGCCGTCAATTTCAAATTATCCCCATCAAATAATGAAGTAAAAATACTACTGCGATTCAGATTCTGTAAAGCAAACAACAATTCAGAAGAAAACATTCTATCCGGATTTTCAGAACTTGCGGCAATCGTCATCGGGTCCACCCAAGGGAACCATTTTTTTTGAATAGTTATCACTTTCTTGGCATACTCCAAGGCTTTCACTTTATCACCCCGGTACATATATACCCTAGCTAACAACGCTTGTACAGCATAATAATTTAAGCGCAAATTACGATCGCTTTTAAAATTGTCTAAACGATCACCCTGCGGACCGTACTCTATGATCGGATCATGCTGCAATAACTCCTCCGCCTGTAACAAATCATTTATTACTTCTTGTATAAATTCATTTCCAACCAAAGAAGGCTTTACTTCCAACACGAATTCCTTATAATAAGGAATAGAAGTTAATGCTGAATCCTTCCCGTATACCGGACCAAACAAACGAAACAAGTCAAAATGCAACATGGCTCGCAAAGCCAACCCTTCCCCCTTTACCAAACAATAATGATCATCTGGTAACACACTTCTATTCTCTTCACAATTTTTTAGAATCAAATTCGTATTGGCTATCAAATTATAAGCCTTCGACCAAATGGAAGAAATACGCCCTTTAGCATCTGAACCGATATAATTATATTGTGTCAACAAATAATTACCCGAAGCCTCTTGATCTATCGCATAACGTTGGGCCAGTATTTCCACAAACTCGCAAGTCAAAGAACGCCCATACAACTCATTTTGATTTAACTCAACATATACCCCATTTAAAGCTTTTTTAAACCCGGAAAGAGTCGAAAAAGCATTCTCTTCCGACACCCGATCACTAGGTTTCACATCCAACCAATCGGAACATCCATACAAGGTAAATGCCAAAACTGTTAAAATAATATATATACATTTTCTCATATCCATTCATTTAAAAATTAAAAGATATCGCAAACGAAACACTTCTCGCAAATGGGTAATCTATACCCCTTTCATCCTTTATTGTCGAAAAACGACAAATATCATTCATGTAAGCACTCACGGTCATTCCTGAAAAACGAATTTTCTCCATCCAACGTTGTTCAAACTCGTAAGCCAAACGAATAGACTCCAAGACCAGATAATTATTTTTCTGAACAAAACGAGAGGACATCGGTGTAGACTCCGTCAATGATATTCCCTTGTATTTTGCTCGATCACCAGGTTGCTTCCACCTATCATATAAAGCTCGTTTATCTTGATTACTTTGTAAACCAGCAGCTGAAATATTTTCTACTTTATCATACAACGTACTGTTAAAAGCGTCTGCTCCAAAGCTATATCGGACATATACGCTACAAGAAAAACCTTTCAAATACAACACATTACCAATAACTCCCTCCAATTTAGGGCGAGTATCACCGACTTCCACTTCGTCATCATAACTATAAGAAAAAACACGGGTACCATCTTTTCTCAAAAAAATCTCACGTCCGGTAGCCGGATCTATACCTTCCGACCGTACGGTCCATAAGGCCGATGGACTTCCACCATCGTAATACCGAGTCAAACTCTTGGACAAATTTTGCCGATTATATTGATCTAGTTTACTGCCAATTTTATCATAATAAGCAGTACCGTGACGAAATGTTACGCTTGTTGTCCAATTTACACGTTCTTTAGGCTTATAAAGAAATGCGTACTTGATTGTTCCATTACATCCTTTTTCTACCTGTCTACCAATATTTGCCAATCGACTGGAAACACCCACAGATAAAGGGACCCCAACTGTAGCTAATAACGGATCCGTTAATTTATGATAATAATCAAAATTCACATGGAAACGATTATCAAACATACTAATATCACAACCAATATTCTTATCTATCGTTTTTTGCCACTCTAAATCCGGATCACCAAAAGCATCCACAAGCAAACCGGTTCCGAAATTATTCATCATCCAGTTATTAAATTTATAGGTTGTAATCGTGTTGAATGATCCAAAATTTTGATTCCCAGGATTACCGATTGATGCCCGAATTTTCAACATCGAAAATAAATTCGTGTTATCTTTAATAAAACTTTCATTATGAAGATTCCATGCAAGTCCGATGGCCCAAGTTGTCGTGAATTGCTTGTTTGACCCAAAAACAGAAGTTCCATCCGAACGTAAATTAACATCCAACAAATAACGATTTTTATAGGAATATCCCCCATTGAAATAAAAATTCACGCTACGCTTTTTAGAATCTGTTGAAGTCGGTTTACCTCCTTCTGGATAACTATTTGAAAAAGCAGGAGTCGTAAAATCACCTTCCGGAAAACCACTAGCTCCAAAATTTTTTGTCTCACTTTTATTTTCTCGAAAAGCAGCACCCAATACCGCATTTACTTGATGAGCATCACCCAATAATTGTCCATAGGTCACGGTAAAATCGCCCTCATAACTAAAATCCTCCGAACGTGAATCCGAATAAGACCCTTTCTTTAATACATCCATTCCATCAAATGAAGTATCATCAGGCGAACGAAAAATTTCCTTATCCGATGTCGATTTACTAATCCCAACACGCCCGCGGAGATACAAAAAATCAAACGGACGATACTCCATGTTGAAATTATTTCTCACTCCAAACGAATTTCCTTGATTATAACTATTCAACGCATCATTCCATAATGGATTAGGAACATAAATACTACTTGATTGAATCCCAAGACTAGCTCCCGGATTATAAGGAGTTTCTAACCATTTATCAATCCCTCCGGATTCATTCTTTTTTCGATAATACGGGTTAGCACGGGAATACTCGGAAAAAGCCACCACGGGATCATTCGTTTTATTAAAATCCACAGTCAACTTGTTGTTAAAACTCAACTTGTTCTTCCGATAAAGCAAATCAAGATTCCCGCTCATAATCTGTCGCCTAGACTCTTTCATTACTCCCTGTATATTTGTATAATTCACTCCTAATCCATAGCGCATCTGTTGATCTCCACCTTCAATATACACGTTATGCCGCTGGTTAAAAGCTGTTCGCAAAGGTTCTGACATCCAATAAGTATCTACACCTTTTTTCACCTCTGCTAACAATCTATTATAACGAGTCATATTCTCCTCTGTTCCAAAAGGCAAATTAGACTCAAATCGACCGGATAAAAGTTCAAATTCCAATTTTTCTTCTGCATTCATCAAATTATAAGCACTCAAATCAGCAAAAGAGACATCGAAACTTCCATTATAAGAAAGTCTCACGCGACCTTGAGCCGGAGCCTTGGTCTCAACCACGATAACCCCGTTAGCCGCTTTCGCCCCATAAATTGCTGTTGACGCAGCGTCCTTTAGAATCGTAACTGAAGCAATCCGATCCATACTCAAATCCATAATGGTCTGCAAAGTTGTTTCAAAACCATCCAAAATAAATAACGGCTGATTTGGATCTTCACCAAATTGTTCCTTAAACCCCACAATACTCGTTTTTCCCCTTATCTCCACATCTGGTAAACGATTCGGATCCGAACCATATTGATTGTTCTCCAGAATATTAAAAGCGGGATCCAATGTTTTCAAACTCTGTAACAAATTCTGATTCCCCACCATCTTTAAATCTTCCGCTTTATAGGTCTGTGAAGACCCCGTAAAGCTCTCTTTTTTACGGCTATAAATTCCCGTCACAACCACCTCATCTACCGTTGTTTGTTTATCCTGTAACACGACATTAACAACCGTTCGCCCAGCAACATGAATTTCTTCTTTCTTCATCCCTATAAATGAAAAAATTAGAACCGGAGTTTCCGTCTCAGGAATCGTAAGTGAATACTCTCCATTCATGTCAGTCGTGATCCCCAAGGTCGTTCCTTTCAACAAAATTGTAACTCCCGGCAAAGGCACATCGTCCTTATCTGTTACTTTTCCCTTAATCGTTATCTTAGAAATTTCCGGAGTTTTTGCTCCTTTCCGTTTGATCACAACCGTATTTTGCTGAATAACATACTCGAAACCTGTGTTTTTCAAGCATATATCCAACGCTTCTTTCACCGTTTTTTTCTTAATTTCCACGTCTATTTTGCCCGCTTTATCCAAATCGGTTGCATTATAAACGAAAACCAATTTTGACTGTTTTTCGATAGCCCAGATCACATCTTTAACAGACACATCCTTCATCGAAAGATTAATCACGGGCTCCTCTTCTCCTACATTTGCTATAACATTGCTGGAAAATAAAAGAAAAAGAGTCACTTGACAGAAAAAGAACAATTTTTTCATTTTTGTCCCTCTCCAATGAATACTTCTACGTTTTTTTTTCATAATTTTGAAACTGATTGATTTATAATTACGCCTCCGCCAAGAGGCTTGATTAATTAGCGAAGAATAATCACGTATTCTTCGCTATTTTATTTGCCTACAATTATTTTCTTTCCTACAATCTCAAAACAAACAGTACCCGTACTTTGAAAAAGTTCCAACAAAGGCAATACTGTTGCGTGACGATTAAAATTACACCCGAAAAGATAATCCTTTACCTCTTCATCCCGATACTCAACCTCCACGTCATACCAACGGGAAATAAAATCCATAATTTCTTTCAATGGACGATCTCTAAAACGTAAACGTCCTTCTTTCCAAGCGATAGCATACGACACGTCAACTGCCGATACATGTAATTCACCACTTGTTTTATTAAACACAGCCTGTTCCCCTGGTTGTAAAATATAACTTTCTTTATCCTGTTCAACGTTAATCTTCACACATCCTTCCACAAGAGTGGTCTGCACATCCATATTCTCCGGATAATTCGACACGTTGAATTCTGTCCCCAACACGGTAATATCCACCCCAGAAGCACCGACAACAAAAGGCTTTTTTTCATCACGAACCACTTGAAAATACCCTTCTCCCTCCAATTCAACCCTTCTCGTGTCTCCATTAAATTGAACCGGGAAACGCAATTTAGATCCGGCATTCAAACAGACTAACGTCCCGTCGGCAAGAGTCAACACATACTCCCCTCCCCGCGGGATCACAAGTTCATTAAATAATTCCTCTCGTACCGTAGAATCTGCCGAATTCTCATACGTGATACTTTCACCGTGCAAGCCGATAATTGTTCCATCCTCTTCTTTCAAAGTATCCCGTTGATGAATCCCCAAATCAATCACACTCCCGTTAGCCATGTACAGAATTGCTTTGGACGCCCCCGGAACAATTTCTGTATTCACGACAGGAATAATCTCATCACGGTCGACATCTCGTATGAAAAAATATATAGTTGAAGACAACAATACAATAAATACACAGGCATACTTCCAAACACGTCCCCATAATTGTCGTCTGTTTTCCCGATTACGTTTGTTCAAAAGCGCTTGCCATCCCTCTTCGACAGGAATCGACTTTAGTTCCCGGCGTTTCCGCCAAACCAATTCTTTACCGGTAACAGCATCAAACCACTGACGATTTCTCTCGGAAAGAGTTAACCAATCATCCAAACATCTCTGTTCTTCAGCAGTTAATTCTCCCGTCATGTATTTACTTACCAATTCGGCAATATCAAAAATACGGTCATCCATTGTATACTCCAATTATATAAATTTATTCAATTTTCAGCTAGAACACTAAAATTGAATTTTATGGAGTGTTTGACCATTAAAATTTAAAATTAATTAACAATTAATGCGACATGAACAAAAGGAAAGGCAACAAATAATAGTATTCCTTCATGCTAATTCTCAATTTCTTATACGCTTCTTTTTTATAAGCATGAACTGTTCCTTCCGAAAGTCCCATTTTCTCGGCAATCTCCGAATTCTTTAATCCATCCAAAGAATAATGAATCACAGTTCGCATTTGAGTTGGTAAATTATCGATAGCATGATTGAAAATGCGATGCACCTCCTCTTCCATCACCTGATTCTGGAACTCCTGTTCGGAATCCTTGATCAGCTCTTCTGAAACACGAGAACGCAAATTTCGATCCCGTAACAAATTAAGGCAAGAATGACGCACAACCACGTAAAGAAAAGACTTGATCTTCCGATAATCATCAAAATCCGCATGTCGATGCCAATATTTCAAAAAAGCTTCCTGCACCACATCTGCAGCTTCCTCCCGATCTCCTAGATAACGGATAGCAAACAGGCATAACGAAGCATAAAACTCCTCGAATAACATCCGAAAAGCTCGTTCGTTTCCTTCTTGCAAACGCTTCAACAAAAAACCGTTATCTCCATTTTGCATCTCTATACATTGCGTCCCACAGATGAACAAAAATACGGCTTTATAATTATAAAACAAGAGGGGAATCAAAAGTTTATTCATAAACCTCTCTCCCCTCTTGAAAAAAGGTAAATTAATTCCCCTTTTTATAATCCTTCATATTGACAAAAGCCTCCGAGGAATAATCACCGAGAAGATGTTTTCCAAAATGGAACCACAATTGTCGTATGTAAAGATCCCGATAATACGTCATATAGGCATGTCTTTGCCCCGGATATACCCAAAGATCAAATTTTTTACCGGCTTTCACCAAAGCATCTGCCATTCTCATCGTATTACTTGGGTTTACAGTCTGATCCGCATCCCCCGTAATCAATAACAAATGTCCCTCTAACCTTTTAGCCAACTCCATATTCGTAGGAATCTTCGACTCAAAAGAAATCACGTCTTCCGTATAAACGGAATCCAAACCGTTTACGGGATTCTTGATTTTTCTCTCTACCTGTTTATGTACTTCTTTTACCCCGTGATGTGTCTCTCCCCACCACAAGTTAAACGTATTACTATCATGATTTCCGGAAGAAGAAACAGCCGCTTTATAAAAACTCGGATAAGTACAAATCGCTGACGTTGACATCAAACCTCCCCCCGAATGACCGTATATTCCCACTCTAGAAAGATCGATAAAATCATATTGCTCGGCCAATTGTTCCAAACCATATTTATCATCAGCCAAAGGATAATCCCGCAAATTACCATAACCATACTTATGATACTTAGCATCACGTAAAGGACTTCCACCACGATGTCCGAAATTAACCACGATAAAACCAACTTGTGCCAAAGCTGTGTTCAACTCGGCCGGATTAAATGATAAAGACATATCTTCGGAAGTCGGTCCTGGATACACGTGCGAAATGATAGGGTACTTACGTCCCGGTTCCATTTTATAAGGCTTCCACATAAATCCATACAAATCAGTCTCACCATCGGCAGCTTTCACGTGAATAGGTTCGGGTTTCTGCCACCCCAATTCATACAATTTTACCAAATCGGGAGATTTCAATTTCAAAATAACCTTCCCTTTAAGATCCCGAACAACACTCACAGGCTCCAAATCTGCTCTCGAATAATTATCCACGAAATATTTTTTATCTGGCCCAACAAAAGAAATACTATGTGTTGCCATCTCTGGAGTCAAACAGCGCACCTCAAACTTTCCATCCAAAGAAGCCCTGTTCAACCGAGCATAATAAGGATTTTCCCCTTTTACCTGTCCATAGCCATAAAAATAAATCTCTCTCTTCGCTTCATCAATAAATTCAATCTCTCCGGCGACCCATTCTCCATTTGTAATTACGTTCTTAAAATTTCCTTCTCCATCATAATGATAATAATGACCATATCCCGTTCGCTCCGAATGCCAAAGAATATCTCTACCCTCGTTCAAGATTGAAAGATGATACAGTTCATTATTAAAATAAGGTTTACATACTTCATTAAAAAGTATTTTTACACTTCCGTCACTAGGATTTATCTTACATAACTCTAACTCATCACAGGTTCTTTTCTTACGAATAAAATAAAGTCGTTCACAAAATCCGTCACGTCCATCATCTATAATTTTCAACGTTTGATCCTTCCATTTCTCAACCGGAACTTTCAATGCAGACTTTGTTTCCGCATCAAAAATAAATAATTCATGTTGCGGTACATTTTTATCTCCCGGCATGTAAAAAATAAATGTTTCTGGTTTGGCCCTCGGGTTCAAACTGCTTGTAAGTGTCAAAGAAGAAACTTTTCTATAATCCGAACGAACAATATAAAACTTATTTTTACCGGCAAACCACGTGATATGCGGATTCATAGATCCTTCAGCAATCTTATCATCAACCCCTTCGAAAGAATATTTTTCTTCCCCGTCAAAAGTCAATTGCGTTGTATCACCTGTCTGTAAATCCAACAAATACACGTTATGATTACTAACGAATGCAGCAAACTTTCCATCATCCGATCCCGGACCAACCCATGTATTACTCGTGTTATAATTTCGCTTTTTAGGTGCAAACAACTGTTTCAAAACTTTACTTTTCAAATCCAATTTAAACCAAAAAGTATCCACTGAAATTTTCAATGCCTTTCCGTCTTCAGAAAAAACAATATCACTAGGACGAGCCTTTTCCAACGTAATCCCAAGTTGTTCTTTAATCATGGTAGCCAAACTTTGGAGATCAAACAACTTTTCGTGAATCTTTCGAACAGGATCCACGTAATAATACTCCTTTCTACCAGAAATTTCATAATCGTACCAGAATGCGGCTCCTGTTTCCCCAGAATGCGGAACTACTGATAGCGAACCTATAATATTGCGAAGATTCCATTCTGAAAATTTATCCGCTGTTTTATAATCAGCCTTTTGTGCTGAAGCTGGTATAACAATAACCAAAAACAAATATATCAGTTTATTCATAATCTATCAAACCAATCATTACTTCGAACTATTATAATACATAACCTGTCTGACCCGTCCTTCCCCTTTTATCAGGTGAGCCTGTTCGGGATTGATTTCAGGTGTTTTTCCCACGATAGTAAAGAAGTAAACCTTCCATTCCCGATCCGTATTAGTTGCGACCACCAAATAATTGATTGCCTTCGTATCTCCAAATACCCGTCCTTCGATATTTTGAATAAAAGCAATTTCTTCGTTTTCGGGAAAAGTTTTAATCATCTTTTCCCGTTGCTCGATTGCAGCATTCGTATATACCCAAAGTTGATTCTCCTTACCGAAATATATACAATTTGAAACTAAATGAGTACCCCACACCTTAGCTCTCGGCATATAACAACCTGCAGGTATTGTATCAATTTCTGCCGGATAATAATTCGAGTTATACGAAGCCAAAGTCATAGATAACAACACATAATCACCTTTTTCACTCGTATGCTTATTTTTCATAATTGCATACCCCGTACTTGTATAATCTTCTGGAGATGTCCGTTGTAATAAAGTTACCAAATCCGCATCCATGGATGTTAAAGAACGTGAACCGCTTTCATCTCTAAACCGCAACAATTTTTTGTCATCATGCGTTCCAAGCATAAACGTGTTGCTTTTTCTATCGAACACAATCACCCGATCCCGATTGGATATCATTCCAGGATACAAATCAAGGTCATAATTATAATTATCAATGTATTTCGATGTTCCAAACTTTCCAACCCCTCCGATATAACACGAGTACAATTTCCCGGCATCCACGTAAAACAAATATTCTCTCTGGTAACTAAGATCCCCAGGGAAAGCTCCTACTGGAAAAGCGTAAAACTCGTCATTGTAATTTTTGAACAATTGTAAAGTTGAAGCATCTATCGTCTTAAATTCCTGCTCGGAAAGGACATGAATCGCTTTCTGATTTCTCAAAACCACAGTCTTCCCTTCCGCATTCACGGATTCCGTGTAATAACTTTTAGGATGATACACGATCTTCAACGGTTTCCCTTGCAACTGCTGTCCCCCCATGACATTTTTCATCACATTATCAACCCGACTATTATCCACTCCTTCATAATCGAAATCAGTCATTCCATCTTGTTCTTTCAATACATACCAACCATTCTGCACGTTAGCCGTTACAGACAATTTTGAAGAAACTTGTCGATAGACATCCAGTTTCGGGTCCTTCACTTCAAAATATAACGTGTATTCTTTTTGAGACAGACGTACAACATCTTTAAAATCTTTATTCTCTCCAAGTAGCGAAATTTCCCTGTCTGAATTTGAAACAAACCATTTATACTGGTAACGGCCTTCATTATCCATGCTCTCAAAGACAGGTATAATAACCAGAGAATCACCTTGATACACCTGATACATATCTTTCAACGGGGCAATAGTTACCGGAAATAATTCATCTTCCGAGACATATTCATAATTTCCAGGATCATCTATACACCCTACAAATAAGCTTTGTGCAAAACAACAAAGCAATACCACCATTTTATATACATTATTCATAACTAGATTATTTACATTTCAAAATTATGGAAACTCAACCAACGTACCGTCTGCTTCTGTCAAAGGTTCATCAGGATGAGACTGATTGTATTCATATAATGCCGTCTTACACTTCGTTTGAAGATAAGCCTTGTATTGCGAGTCATTTATGGACTCATCCCAACTCGTATAACCTGTTGCCTCGATAATAAATTTCATTTTCTCACTTCCCCACTCACCAAACAAGCTATACCAAGTAGTATCCCACCTGCTCGGTTTTACCGCAATTGCCGTTGTCATAATTGTATAATCAGCATAATACGGTAAATCGATTGCCGCAAAATACTCGTTTTCCTCAATAGCCAACACAAGTTTGTACTTGTTTAATTCCATATCCGGGGTCCTCAATAATATAATGGGAACTTGTACTTCAGCACAATCTTTCTCTATAAACAAATGAGAACTCATTTCGGAGTCATCGAAAGAAACATAATGTATTCCACTGATTGCGGCATTATCTTCCGCCACATTTATCTGTTTTAACACAAAAGGACGTTTCTTTGATGCCACTTTTCCCATCAATTGTACTTGAATCCAGATCGTATCTCGTTCCTGAGATTCAGGTATCAAGAAAAAAGTTTGTTCTGTGGTGCGTGTATGATTCGTCGAATAAATATATACCGCATCTTTTCCTTCATAAGTTAATGGCATGTTTTCCTCGCACCCTACACCAATAACTAACAAAAGTAATAAACAGAAATATTGTATTAGTTTCATAAATCAAAAGTTTAATCAAATTCATAATTCAACTGAGCATCTGGTTTCGGAATAGTGTAAAGTTCCGTGGAAGATAAAACAAAATAAGAGGGCCACGA
>ENA-UEPH01002449-UEPH01002449.1-human-gut-metagenome-genome-assembly--contig:-NODE-2449-length-13195-cov-2.855999_pt1 | contig 13195 bp, 10 predicted proteins | sample MGYA00242891_ERZ507898 | MGnify/ENA primary metagenome ERZ507898 (study PRJEB26167, sample SAMN06115411) | human gut metagenome | host: Homo sapiens | place: China:Guizhou | collected 2014-10-15... | reverse complement strand
TGATATGGCTTCGGCTTCTGGCTATGGTAACTGCATCAAGCAACTGGAAGAAATCATAACTTAATGAATCTACCAGTTTCTCTGTTGTTCTCTTTTCCGGAGGCAATTTAGCCCATTTAGAATATACAGTCTGCGCATCTCTGAAAATGCTATCTATGTTCTTCCCTGTATCAAGCAAATCATTTATATTCTCGGCCTTTCCTTCATACGCAAGTTGCAGCTGATTTTTCAAATCACTGAAACGGTTGTTTACCGGTGTAGCGGAAAGCATAAGCACTTTAGTCTTTACACCACTGCGTATGACTTTATTCATCAGCCGGGCATAACGGTTTTCCTTGAAATCATCATCTTCATCATCATTATCAAACCGACCGCCATTGCGGAAATTATGGCTTTCATCTATTACAATCAAATCATAATTCCCCCAATTCACCCGTTCCAAGTCAAGTCCATTACTCAAACCTTTATCCCTTGACAAGTCAGAATGAAACAGAATGTCATAACGCAAACGGTCTGCCAATACCGGATTATTTTTATAGTTGGAGCGGAATGTCTGCCAGTTGTCGTTCAACTTTTTAGGACAAAGAACCAATACATTTCTGTTTCGGTTTTCGTAATACTTGATAACCGAAAGAGCCGTAAATGTTTTTCCCAATCCCACACTATCAGCAAGAATACACCCGTTGTATTTTTCCAGTTTGTTTATGATTGCCAATGATGCATCACGCTGGAAATTATACAGTTTATTCCATATAACACTACTTTTGAATCCTGTAGCTTCATTAGGTAATACATCCTCGCTTATGTCTTCAAGAAATTCATTAAAGATATTATATAGCGTAATAAAGTAGATAAAAGCCGGTGCATTCTCCTTATAAACGGTTTCGATATTTTCTATGACATTATCTGTCACATCCTGAAATTTCTCTTTGTCTTTCCATAATTCCGCAAAATTCTTCAAAAACATATCTGTAGAACTATGTCCAGGCATACCTACCACCATCGGACAGATATTGTTCCCTCTATCAAGCCCGAGTTCAGTAGTGGTAAACTCATTGAAAGGCATATATGTATATGTTTCTTCACCTTCCTTTATATTGAGGAAGGTATTCATGGAGCCGTGAGTTATATTTGTCTGTACCGTTTTTCTTTTATTTACGTTATGGATGACTTGTGAGAGGACGCTTATACATGCCCATTTACGCTGTGAATTGCACCACAGAATCTGCAATTTACGTTATGGAACTCATCGATGAGAAGTCTACAGGCTGGAAGACCAATCGTATGGCAAAGGTTGATCTGGCAATTATCAGATTGGCAGTTTATGAGATAAAGTTTGAGGACGATATTCCTACAAAGGTTTCAATATCGTAGGCAAGCTTCCAAAGTATAGTGCCGCTAAGGACGTTATACTTCATATAATCGGCATGATAGGCGTTGACGGCGCACTTTACAAGTCTATGGAATTTTCAGGCGAGGGTCTGAAAAACCTTTCCATGGAGGACAGGCTTTGCATGGCTAACATGGCTATCGAAGCAGGTGCAAAGAACGGCATATTTGCAGTTGACGATGTTACACTTGATTACATCAAGGATAAGGTAGACAGAGAGTATAAGATATACAAGGCTGACGACGACGCTGAGTATGAGGCTGAATACACTATCGACCTCAGCCAGATAAAGCCTACAGTTGCTTTCCCGCATCTGCCTGAGAACGCAAGAACATTTGACGATATCCCGGAGGTCAAGATAGATCAGGTGGTCATCGGTTCATGTACGAACGGAAGAATAGAGGATCTGAGATGTGCCGCTGAGATACTTGACGGCAAAAAGGTGGCAAAGAACGTTAGATGTATCGTTATCCCTGCCACACAGAAGGTATATATGCAGGCTATGAAAGAGGGTCTGCTGGAGATATTCATAAATGCAGGCTGTGCGGTTTCTACACCTACCTGCGGTCCATGTCTTGGCGGACATATGGGTATTCTTGCAAAGGGCGAAAGAGCCGTTGCAACAACAAACAGAAATTTCGTGGGACGTATGGGTCACCCAGAATCAGAGGTTTATCTGGCTTCACCTTACGTTGCCGCCGCTTCAGCTGTGACAGGCAAGATCTCACAGCCGTCGGAAGTTATGTGATATTCGGGGAGAAAATCAGCTGACAGATCTTGCGTTGGGGGAATAATTGATATGCGGTATGACCGCATATACGACTTGGGAGCGAGAACAGATGAAAAATTATCTTAGGGAAATATTCTCCGATATACTTCTTAGTATTGTTACAAAGAAGTACGGAACTTCACTAAATGACTATCAGCGTGAGGAGAAGGCTGACGAGATCATTCAGGAACTCCATGACAAAAATACATTTACCGTGGAAATGACGCAGGCTCTTATTGACAAGAAGGGCTTCAATACCTTTTATACCTCCAATATCGGGGGTACACCTGTGTATGCTCTCGTTAAAGAGGGAATGTTCCACAAGGTAAAGATCTGCTATTTTATTACAAGAAACAAGGATACTATAGACGGCCCGTATCTTGAAAAGATATATGAGGAACTTAGAAAACAGGCGATAGGAGAAAATATATTCCATTCGTCAGAGTTCAAGCAGGGCTGATAAAGTTTGACGAAAGGGGTTTTCATAATGAAAGCTTGCGGAAAAGTACATAAATACGGGGATAACGTAGACACAGACGTTATTATCCCTGCAAGATACCTCAACACACCTGATATGCAGGAGCTTGCACAGCATTGCATGGAGGATATTGACGTTGACTTTGCAAAGAACGTTCAGAAAGGCGATATAATGGTAGCAAAGAGCAATTTCGGCTGCGGTTCATCAAGAGAGCATGCGCCTGCTGCTATCAAGGCGAGCGGAATATCCTGCGTTATAGCAAAGACATTCGCAAGAATATTCTACAGAAACGCTATAAATATCGGACTTCCTATCATCGAGTGCGAGGAAGCTGCTGAGAAGATAGATAACGGTGATGAGGTGGAGATAGATTTCGACAGCGGTGTTATCACAAACAAGACCAAGAATGAGACTTATCAGGGTCAGTCATTCCCTGAGTTTCTTATCAATATCATCAACAGCAATGGTCTTCTTAACTCACTTAAATAAGATATTTTGAAGCTTTAAGGGGGATCTCTCAAAAGGGGTCGCCCTTGAACTGTTTCTATGAAGGGGTGAAGCTTTGAAAGCTAAAAAGCTATTTGCAGCACTTGCAGCAGGGGTAATGCTGGTGTGCAGCGCAGGCTGTTCTAAAAAAGAGGAGAGCAGCGGTAAATTTGAATACAGCAGCAAGGATTTTCTGCCTTTTATGGTAATGGTGGACGGCAGCAAGATAGACCTGACCCTAAGCTCTGCAGAGATAAACAGAAAGCTTGGCGGAAGTTTTGCAAGGGGAACTGCTTCAAACAGCAGTATAGTGCTTGTGGAAAAGGACGAAAAGACCGATAAAAAAGGCGTTACAACAAAGACCTTTGCCTGCAATAAGCCTGAGATAAATGGTGCTGGATTTTCCACTTTCAACGGACTTTGGGCGAATATAGACGAAGCAAGCATAGACAGCACTGTTTCACCCAACAGCATAAAGATCAAAGGCTCTGACGGTTTGTCTTACTACTGGTCATATTATATGGACGGCGAGGAGATAGACTATAGTCAGGTGAACTTTGACGGCACTGATACGGCGGACACTTATATGCAGTATCAGCTCAAAGGCATGGCTGCTGACGATTATTGCAAAAAGAAGCTTATTGACGGCGAGTGTTCGGTCTATACAGGCATTTTGTTCATGACAGCCGAAAAGCAGAGCTATTCCTGCGAGATAAGCGTTTCGACTTTAAATTCTGAGGAGGAAAAATAACATGGAAAAGAAAATAACAGTTATAAAGGGCGACGGGATAGGCCCTGAAATAGTAACAGAAGCACAGAAGGTCCTCGACAAGGTTGCTGAAAAGTTCGGTCATAAGTTTGTTTATACTGATATCCTTATGGGCGGCTGTTCTATAGATAAATATGGCGTTCCGCTTACAGACGAGGCTGTCGAGGTAGCAAAGAACTCAGACGCAGTTCTGCTTGGCTCTATCGGCGGAAATACTTCCACTTCACCATGGTATAAGCTTGCTCCGAACCTCAGACCTGAAGCCGGACTCCTGAAAATAAGAAAAGAGCTTGGTCTGTTCGCTAACCTGCGTCCTGCAAATCTTTATCCTGAGCTTAGAGAAGCTTGCCCCCTTAAGGACGATATAATCGGCGACGGCTTTGACATGATGATAATGAGAGAGCTTACAGGCGGTCTGTATTTTGGTGCGAGAAAGACAGAGAACGTTGACGGCGTTGAAACTGCCGTTGATACTCTTACATATAACGAGAACGAGATAAGAAGAATTGCTATCCGTGGCTTTGACATCGCCATGAAGAGAAGAAAGAAGGTTACAAGCGTTGATAAGGCTAACGTTCTTGATTCTTCAAGACTTTGGAGAAAGGTAGTAAACGAGGTAGCTAAGGATTATCCAGAAGTCGAGCTTGAGCATATGCTCGTTGACAACTGCGCAATGCAGCTTGTAAGAGATCCTAAGCAGTTTGACGTTATCCTTACAGAGAATATGTTCGGTGATATCCTTTCGGACGAAGCCGCAATGATATCAGGCTCACTCGGTATGCTGGCTTCCGCTTCACTGAATGACACAAAGTTCGGTATGTATGAGCCTAGCCACGACTCTGCACCTGATATCGCAGGACAGGATAAGGCTAACCCTATCGCTACTATCCTTTCAGCTTCAATGCTTCTGAGATTTTCTGTCGATATGGATAAGGAAGCAGACGCTATCGACAATGCTGTCAAGAAGGTGCTTGAGACAGGCTACAGAACAGGGGATATCATGTCAGAGGACATGAAGCTCGTTGGCAGTAAGGAAATGGGCAGTCTTGTTGCAGATATGATATAACAGCACGATACCAGTTTTCAGACGGTGATAATAAATGTATTATTATATTTTCGGAATAACAGACAAGGGAAATTACCGTGAACAGAATGAGGACTGCATTTTAATAGACCACGAGGTCATCAACAGCGGCAGCTATGAATCAACTGTCGCTGCTCCTTTTATTGCAGCCGTTTGCGACGGCGTTGGCGGAGAAAATGCAGGAGAGGTCGCCTCGGAGCTTTGTTTAAGGCATCTTTCCATTCTTGAATATAATTCAGGGGTGGATATGAAAAGAACGCTTATTGATGTTCACAACAAAATAAAAAAGCAGGGCGTAAGGGCTGAAAACGCTGCAAATATGCAGACCACCCTGTGTTGCCTTGCAGTGGACGAGGAAAGCAGAGCGATGTGCATAAACGTTGGCGACAGCAGAATGTACCGCTATGTGAACGGCACTATCAGACAGATATCTGTTGACCAATCCTATGCACGATATATGTATGAGCATGGCAGGATAGAAGATGTGTCAGAGCTTGAGCCACAGTATCAGAATGCCATAATATCTTCTATCGGCAGCACTCTCAATGAACCTGATGTGGCACAAACACCATTGGTGGCTGATTTTGGCAAAGAGCCTGACGATATGATAATCATAGTGTCAGACGGTGTGTCGGATTACGTTTCTGAGGAAGAAATGGTGGTGGGTCTTGGTCTTGATCTTTCTGTTTCTGAAAAGCTAGGCGCTATAATGGAGCTTGCCCTCACAAACGGCGGAACTGACAATGTTTCCGTTGTGGGCATAAAGCCTTATCTTGACGATCATGAGCTTAAAACGCTCACTGCAAAAAAGGCTGTGGAAAAGACAGTGAGTGTGCAGGATATGCTTGAAAGTCAGAAGCCTGAAAATGCGGAAACTGTGGAGGAAAAGAAGCCTGACGAGCAGGCAAAGCTTTTCTCTGATACGGTGGACGAGCTTATGAGCCAAATGAATGAAAGTATTGACTTTTTAAAGCAGATATAGTATAATCATATATTGATATATTTTTATGATTTTAGATGTATTTTGTAATTTGGAGGAAATAAAAAATGTTGAAAGAGTTACGTGGCTCAGACGTTATAATTGAATGTTTGCTGGAGCAGGGCGTCGATACAGTGTTCGGCTATCCGGGCGGAGCAGTTCTAAACATATATGACTCGCTGTATAAATATTCTGATAAGATACACCATGTTATCACCGCCCATGAGCAGGCTGCCTGCCATGCGGCAGACGGATATTCAAGAACAACAGGCAGAACTGGCGTTGTTATCGCAACTTCAGGTCCAGGTGCTACGAACCTTGTAACAGGTATCGCCACAGCTTATATGGATTCTATCCCTATGGTGGCTATCACAGGAAACGTAACAAGAGATCTGCTTGGTCTTGACTCTTTTCAGGAGGTAGATATCTGCGGGATAACAATGCCTATCACAAAGCATAACTACATTGTGAAAGACCCTGCGGAGCTTGCTGATATTATCAGAGAAGCTTTCTATATTGCAAACGAGGGCAGAAAGGGTCCTGTTCTTATAGATATACCAAAGGATATCACAGGCGCACTTATGGTTTATGAGAAGAAAGAGCCTAAGAAGGTAGTAAATCATAATCCTAAGGGCATAAACAAAGACATAGCTGCTGCGGCAGAGCTTATAAAGAATGCTGAGAAGCCTTTTATCTACGCAGGCGGCGGAGTTGTTTCTGCTGACGCAACAGAAGAAATGGCTGAGTTCGTAAGAAAAGTGGACGCCCCTGTTTCATTGTCACTTATGGGTCAGTGCGCACTTGACAATACTAAGGACTGCTATATCGGTATGCTTGGTATGCACGGCACAAAGACAGCCGCTATGACGCTCAGCGAATGTGACCTTATGATAGTTCTCGGATCAAGATTTTCCGACAGAGTTCTTTGCAACGCTAAGACATTTGCAAAGGACAAGAAGATCATACATATTGATATAGACCCTGCCGAGATAGGCAAGAATATTGACGTTTACAGCCATGTTATTGGGGACGTTAAGTATATCCTTGCAAAGCTTTGCGAGCTGCTTCCTGATATGAAGCACGAGGCTTGGATGAATACTGTTATGGATTGGAAAAAGCAGTATGCGCTGAGAATGGTGCCTATTGAGAGCGAGGACGAGGTGCTTCCGCAGGACGTTATCGAGGAGCTTGACAGACTTACAGACGGCAAGGCTATCATCTCCACAGAAGTCGGTCAGCACCAGATGTGGGCTGCACAGTATTATAACTTCAAGTGTCCAAGAAGCTTTGCTTCAAGCGGCGGACTTGGTACAATGGGCTACGGCTTTGGCGCAGGAATGGGCGCAAAAGTGGGCAACCCTGACAGAACAGTAGTAAACATCGCAGGCGATGGAAGCTTCTTCATGAACTGCAACGAGCTTTCTTCACTTGCAAAGCATAAGATACCGCTTGTTGAGCTTGTTTTCGAGAATGACGTTCTCGGAATGGTAAGACAGTGGCAAAGACTTTTCTACGGCAAGAGATTTTCTCAGACGAATATCGAAAGAGGAACAGACCTTATGAAGCTTGCTGACGCATTTGGCGTTGAGGGCATAAGGATAACAAAGAAATCCGAGATAAAGCCGATGCTTGAAAAGGCACTCAAATGCGGTAAGCCTTGCCTTGTGGACGTTATCATCAACAAGGATATAAACGTTCTTCCAATGGTACCTGCCGGCGCAGACGTTTCACAGCCGATAATGAATATCGAACTTGATTAAGAAATCGAAATATAGGGGGTAATAAAATGGTAAAATATCCAAATGCCGCAAGCGGTATCAAAAAGGTGTTTCTGGCAAAGATCATAGGTGTTATAGGAGTTCCGCTTGCTTTTATACCTGGGATAGGCGCACTTCTTTTGATGACTTGTACCATAGCCGCAACTATTTTCAACGTATGGGGAATACTAGAAGCTTCAAAAGACCATAATGGTTATCAGACAGCTCTTGTTTTCACAGTGGCTGATCTTATCTTTTCAATGGTTGACACATTTATTGACAATAATGCGATATCAAGTGTTCTGAGTTTTGCTGGCAATGTAATGAACATAGCGGTGCTTTACTATATCTGCAAATCAACAGGCGACCTGCTGAGGGACGTGAAGAACTACGGCCTTGCAAACAAGGGCGACCATGTGTGGAATGTAAACAAGACCTGCCTTATTGTCATGGCAGTGTGCCTTGTTGTGGCATTTATCCCGATACTGAACATTCTCGCTGCAATTACATCACTGATAGTCGCTGTTGTGACTATCTATGCGTCTGTGGTATATCTGATCTATCTCTATCAGAGCGGACAGTATCTCAGCCTTAACACTAATTTCTAAGCGATTTGAGAGCTGTACGGCAAAGGCTGTACAGCTCGTTTTTGTAAGGAGAAACTAATGAAATTTACAAAAAAATTCAAAGAAAATGCAGCCCTTGTGGTTCTTGGCGTAGTGCTTTTTTGGGGATTGACCAACTATGACAAGTTTTTTAGACTTCTGGGCGTAATGATCGGGGTCTTGAAGCCTGTTATATTTGGCTGTATAATCGCATTTATCCTGAATGTGCCAATGTCAGGCATTGAAAAGAGGCTTTTTAAGAAGCCTAAAAAAGAGAAATATGCCAAAACTGTGGAAACGCTGAAAAGACCATGCTCGATAGTGCTGACCTTTCTGCTTTGCCTAGGCGTTGTGGCACTTGTGTGCTGGCTTATTATCCCTGCACTCATAAAGACTTTCTCTCAGCTTTCAGACGATATCCCTGTGCTTATTTCAAATATTTCCAACAAACTTAACAATTCCCCTGAGATAGCAGGGTGGCTTGACAGAATGAATATAAGCACTGCTGATATTATCGATAAGGTTACAAGCTGGCTGAAAGACGGCGTTGTGATCTTGAACACACTCAGCTCCACTGTAAGCTTTGTGACAGATCTTTTCTCAGGTCTTGTGAACTTCTTCTTGGGAATCTGCTTTGCAGTCTATATGCTTGCCGCAAAAGAGCGGCTCAAAGACCTGTGCAAGCGCATAAGCTGTGCTTTTCTCAGCAATCATATCACCGACCGCATAAGCCGTATATGCCGTCGCTCTATCGACACTTTTGCGAACTTTCTTGTGGGTCAGACCACTGAAGCAATTATCCTCGGCTCTCTTTGCGGTATTGGTATGGCTATCTTCCGCTTCCCGAATGCAGTGCTTATAGCCATACTTGTTGCCTGCACTGCACTTATCCCTATTGTGGGAGCTTTTCTAGGCTATGTGGTGGGCTTCCTGCTTATATGCGTGACGGATTTCAAGCAGGCTGTGCTGTTTTTGGTTTTCATGGTCAGTATTCAGGCTATTGAGGGCAATCTTATCTATCCAAAGGTGGTAGGAAACTCGGTTGGTCTGCCGTCACTATGGACACTTTTCGCTATCACCATAGGCGGAAACCTCTTTGGCATATTCGGAATGTTCATTGCTGTTCCTGTGTTCTCTGTTATATACTGCACTTTTGGAGAGGTAGTCAACTACAGAAATGAAAAGAGAGCTGTCAAGGTAGAGGATATATCATAATAAAATAGTCCGTACAAAAAAGGCTGCACAATTTCGTGCAGCCTTTCGCTATTTATGCTATTTTGTTATTTTACATAGCTTACATGAAGCAGTTCATGCTCTCTGCCCTTGAGGATACCCTCGTAAAGCTTATCCATAAGCGGATTTTCTTCTGAACGCTTCAAAGTGCAAAGCTTGTCAGCATTGTAAAGATTAACACTGCGCTCTTTCTTCTCGTCGATAGTAGCCTTTGGCTGACCAGCGCCGCCTATACAGCCGTTCGGACAAGCCATAACTTCGATAAGGTCGAAATGCTCGCCAGCTTTCATTCTGTTCATTATGACCTCGACATTGCGAAGTCCGTTTACAACGCAGACCTTGATAGCCTTGTCGCCAAGAGGTACTTCAAGCTCCTTTATGCCCTCGAAGCCTCTTACGCCCTCGAATGCAAGATTTCTCAGGGAAGCGAGTGACTTGTCTGTGGAAACACGTCTGATAACTGCTTCTGTTACACCGCCTGTTACACCGAAGATTACGCCTGCGCCTGTCATAGTGCCGAACGGCATATCAACAGCTTCCGGTTCTATCTCGTTGAACACGATACCGGCTTCTTTTATCATCATGATAAGCTCTTGCGTTGTGATGACAAAATCAACCAGTGGTTTGCCGTTCTCGTCCTTGAACTCATCTCTTGCGGCTTCTCCCTTTTTAGCAGTGCAAGGCATAACAGCAACAGAAAGTATCTTCTTGCCCTCGCCTTTGAACTTCTCGTTTATTACGGAAGCAAACATCTGCATTGGTGAACGGCAAGTGGAAATGTTAGGCAGTATCTCAGGATACTCGTTCTCAGCATACTTTATCCATGCAGGACAGCATGATGTGAACAGCGGGAGCTTTCCGCCGTTTGCTAGCCTGTCTGCAAACTCCTTTGACTCCTCCATAACAGTGAGGTCTGCGGCTGTAGATGTGTCGAAAATGTAGTTGAAGCCTATTCTTCTAAGTGCTGCAACTATCTTGCCCATAACGTTCTCACCGTTGTAGCCGAACTCTTTTGCCACTGCAACTCTTACAGCCGGAGCTACCTGAGCCACTGCAATAGTGTCCTCCTGATTAAGCTCTTTCCAAAGCCTGTGGCTGTCGTTCTTTATGATTATAGCGCCTGTTGGACAGACTGCCGCACACTGACCGCAGCCAACGCAGTTTGAATCGCCTATAGGCTTGTCAAATGAGCAGGCGACCTTCATTTTTGAACCTCTGAATGCAAAATCTATTGCACCAACATTCTGTACCTCGTTGCATACTCTTACGCAGTCACCGCAGAGGATACACTTGTTGGCGTCCCTGGTTATAGATACAGAAGAATCATCAATACAAGGCTTGGACTTTGGATTGTCAAAACGTACCCTGTGGATATCAAATCTTGCGGCAAGCTCCTGCAATTTGCACTTGCCGTTTTTATCGCAGGTAGTACATTCACCGCAGTGATTTGAAAGAAGAAGTTCCAATATCATCTTGCGGTATTTTCTCAGCCTTGGTGTGTTTGTGTATATCTCCATACCGTTTCTCGGAGGAGTTGAGCAAGCGGCTTCCATGCCACCCCATTTGTTTTCCACCATGCACATTCTGCAAGCACCGTATACTGAAAGCTCAGAATAGTAACAGAATGTAGGAAGCTCGATGCCTGCCTTTCTGATAAGCTCAAGCAGATTTTTTTCACCGTTTATAGCAACGGGGATATTGTCGATTATCATAAACTCTTTATTCATAGCTAAAATTAAACCTCCTTGACAGCTTTGAAATGGCAGTTGGAAATACAAGCTCCGCACTTTATGCACTTAGAGGTGTCGATCTTGAACGGCTTTTTGATCTCACCGCTGATCGCACCCACAGGACAGACTCTTGAACACTTTGAACAGCCCTTGCATATCTCAGGGTCGATCTGATATGTCACAAGCTTCTTGCAGTTGCCTGATGGACACTTCTTATCTCTTATGTGAGCTTCATATTCCTCACGGAAGTTCTTTATTGTAGATACAACAGGGAATGCAGCCGTCTTTCCAAGACCGCAGAGAGCAGTTGAGGAGATAGTGTCGGCAAGCTCAAGAAGCAGTTCGATATCCCCCTCCTGACCGTTACCATTTACGATACGCTCAAGTATCTCAAGCATTCTCTTTGTACCCTCACGGCACGGAACGCACTTTCCGCAGGACTCGTTCTGGGTGAAATTCATGAAAAATCTTGCAACTTCTACCATACAGGACTTATCGTCCATAACAACAAGTCCGCCTGAGCCGATCATAGCACCGACTTTCTTCAGCGAGTCAAAGTCAAGCTGGATATCGAGGTTAGGCGTAACAAGACAGCCGCCTGACGGACCGCCTATCTGAACAGCCTTGAACTTTCCGTCACCTCTCATGCCGCCGCCGATATCGAATATTACCTTTCTGAGAGAAGTTCCCATTGGCACTTCAATAAGACCGGTGTTCGAGATGTTGCCCGTAAGAGCGAAAGCCTTTGTTCCAGGGGAGTTCTCAGGGCCTATGCTCCTGAACCATTTTGCACCGTTGTTGATGATAACAGGCACGTTAGCCAGCGTTTCAACGTTGTTGAGCACAGTAGGCTCGTTGAAAAGACCATGTTCAACAGTTCTTGGCGGCTTAACCCTAGGCATACCACGCTTGCCCTCGATAGAAGCCGTCAGGGCAGAGCCTTCACCGCAAACAAATGCGCCTGCACCACGATTTATATGTATTCTGAATGAGTAATCTGTGCCGAGTATATTGTCACCAAGCAGACCAAACTGCTCAGCCTGTGCGATTGCACCTTTAAGACGTGATACTGCAAGCGGATATTCTGCACGAACGTAGATATATCCCTCTTTTGCGCCTGTTGCGATACCGGCTATCATCATGCCTTCAAGAAGCCTGTGCGGGTCGCCCTCCATGATAGAACGATCCATAAATGCGCCAGGGTCGCCCTCGTCACCGTTGCAGACTATGTATTTTGTAGGGCTTTTCTGCTTTGCAACGCTTGTCCACTTTCTGCCAAGAGGAAATCCTCCGCCTCCACGTCCACGAAGATTAGATTCTGTCATTTCGTTGAGGATATCCTCAGGTGACATATTGAGAAGTGCCTTTTCAAAGGCTCTGTAGCCGCCTATAGCAAGATATTCCTTTATGGAAGTAGCGTCAATGTGACCGCAGTGTTCAAGGACAATACGCTGCTGCATCTTATAGAATGGTATTTCTGACTGCTGGCGATATATTTCGCCGTTTTTCTGATAGCACAGTCTTTCAACGCACTCGCCATTGCAGATAGTCTTGTCAACTATTTCGTCAACATCGTCAAGCTTTACCTTAGTGTAAAGCCAGCCCTCAGGCTCTATTCTAACAAGTGGACCCATTTCGCAGAAGCCGTGACAGCCGCTTCTTTTTACACCGATAGCGCCATCGTGGATATCATCATCGTGTGGCTCGTCAGCAAGTGCTACCACGCACTCCAATCCCTTTGCGGAGATAGTTTCGATAAGCTTCTGGTATATGTTCAGCGAACCGCCTGCAACACAGCCTGTACCTGCGCAAACAAGCACTTTTCTAGCCTGCTTGTCAACAAGCTTACCATACTGTTCACGGTCGTTGTCAAGATCGTATTTCTTTTTCAGCAGCATATTATTCAGCCTCCTTT
>ENA-UEPH01002423-UEPH01002423.1-human-gut-metagenome-genome-assembly--contig:-NODE-2423-length-13334-cov-5.129139_pt1 | contig 13334 bp, 10 predicted proteins | sample MGYA00242891_ERZ507898 | MGnify/ENA primary metagenome ERZ507898 (study PRJEB26167, sample SAMN06115411) | human gut metagenome | host: Homo sapiens | place: China:Guizhou | collected 2014-10-15... | reverse complement strand
TTTTTTCCGCTGCCATCGCTCATTTTGTGTCAATCTGAACAAAATACGCGAAATCGAACCGTGGTTTAATAACACCTACATTCTGCGACTGAAAGATCTGGATTTTGAAGTGCCGGTCAGCCGCAGCAAAGTGAAAGAATTTCGCCAGTTAATGCATCTTTAATCGGGAACTTTCATGAAAGCACCAGGCTTGCCCGCCGATCAACAATTTTTCGCCGATCTGTTCAGCGGCCTGGTGCTTAACCCGCAACTACTGGGGCGCGTCTGGTTTGCCAGCCAGCCTGCCTCGTTGCCGGTGGGCAGTTTATGTATTGATTTTCCCCGTCTGGATATCGTGCTGCGCGGCGAATACGGCAATCTGCTGGAAGCAAAGCAGCAACGTTTGGTGGAAGGAGAAATGCTGTTTATTCCGGCGCGCGCGGCTAATTTACCGGTCAACAACAAACCGGTGATGCTGTTAAGCCTGGTGTTCGCTCCGACCTGGCTTGGGTTATCGTTTTACGATAGCCGCACCACGTCGTTGTTGCATCCTGCTCGCCAGATCCAGCTTCCCAGCCTGCAACGCGGTGAAGGTGAAGCGATGCTTACCGCCCTCACCCATCTTAGCCGTTCGCCGCTGGAGCAAAATATCATTCAGCCGCTGGTGTTAAGTTTGCTGCATCTTTGCCGTAGCGTGGTGAATATGCCGCCGGGCAATTCGCAGCCGCGCGGCGATTTTCTCTATCACAGCATTTGTAACTGGGTTCAGGATAATTATGCCCAGCCGCTCACCCGCGAGAGCGTGGCGCAGTTTTTTAATATCACGCCCAATCATCTGTCAAAACTGTTTGCTCAGCATGGAACGATGCGTTTTATCGAGTATGTGCGTTGGGTGCGAATGGCGAAGGCGAGGATGATTTTGCAGAAATATCATCTGTCAATTCATGAAGTGGCACAGCGTTGCGGTTTTCCGGATAGCGACTATTTTTGTCGCGTTTTCCGGCGTCAGTTTGGTCTGACGCCGGGAGAGTACAGCGCCCGTTTTCAGGGCTAACGTCAGAAGGTTAATTCTGTTTCCAGCAGCGTCAGGATACTTTGTGCATCTTGCGCGGCAAACAACGACTGGCGGAAGTTTTTATTCACCAGTTTACGCGCCAGCTGCGAGAAGACTTTCACATGATTCATCCCTTCGTTAGCACCCAGCGTCAGCATGATCACCAGTTCGACTTCGCCCATTTCTGACTGCCAGTCAATCGGTTTCGCCAGCCGGGCAATGCTGATACTGGAATGACGGATCCACTGTGATTTGGTATGCGGGATCGCCACGCCAAAACCAACGCCAGTGGTGACTATCTCTTCCCGCTGCCAGACATCTTCTTCCAGCTCAAACGGATGTTCAGTGCGCCCGTTAACGCCGAGGTTGCCGCACAGGAACTGGATCGCCTGCTCTTTATTGCTAAAATCCTGATCAACAAAGATATTCTCCAGCGCCAGCAGTGGGCGAACGTCTTCTTCCGGCGTAAAGGCGGTGAGTAACGCTTCAATTTCCTGCGCACTGCGGCATTCACATGCCTGACGCGCCAGTTCCCGACACGCCTCGCTATCCAGTTGACGAAGCTGGCTTTTCACCGCCGGAATACGCGGGCTACTCATACTCAGCTCATCCAGGCCCAGCCCAAGCAGTAGCGGCAGATAACGGCTTTCACCGCCCAGTTCACCGCAAATGCCTACCCATTTGCCCCGCTGATGCGCAGTGGTAACTATTTGCTGCAACATGCGCAGGAACGATGGCGTAATCGGGTTATATAGCGGCGATACGCGCGGGTTATTACGATCGACCGCATACAGATACTGGGTCATATCGTTGGAGCCGATACTGAAGAAATCGACCTCATCGCAGAAGTGGTCGATGATGTAGCACACCGACGGAACTTCCACCATGATCCCAAGCGTAATCGTCTCTGCATGACGCAGGCCATCGCGCTTAAGCTCAACGATCGCTTTTTGGATCTCGCCTTTCACCCATAAGATCTGATCGAGGCTGTGAACCATCGGGATCATCAACTGGGCGTTGCCGAAACTGGCGGCGCGCAAAATGGCCCGCAGTTGAGTGCGGAACAGGCCAGCAAATTCCGGGTAAATACGTACCGCGCGATAGCCGAGGAACGGGTTCTCTTCCTGGGGAATATTCAGATAAGGAATGCTTTTATCGCCGCCGATGTCCATCGTGCGGAAGATAATCGGCTTGTCGCCCGCCGCCAGTAGCACCTGCTGGTAGGCTTCAAATTGCTCCTGCTCGTCCGGCGCGCTGTCGCGATCCATATAGAGCATTTCGGTACGGAACAGCCCGACACCTTCCGCGCCGTTGGCAAACGCGCCTGGCGCTTCCAGAGCGGTGCCGATATTCGCCGCAATATCAATACGCTTGTTATCACGGGAATAGGCCAGCTGCGCGGCAGCCTGCGCCTGTTGTTTTTGGCGTTTATCCGCCAGCGTCTGCGCGACCTGATAATAACCGCTCACCGCGTCATTCGGGTTAATCGCCAGCACGCCGCACTGGGCGTCAAGCACTGCAGGTTGCCCGGCATAACGGGCAATCGCATCCAGCGGCAAGCCACTCAGTACCGGGATCGCCGAGGCACGGGCCAGAATCAGTGTATGCGAGGTGCGCCCGGTTTTCTCCAGAATCATGCCCGCAAGATTTTTCAAATCAAGGCTCAAAAACTGGCTTGGGGTTAAATCTTCAGCCACCAGAATGGTCGGTTTTTCAAGCACCAGCTTGTTGCGCGGCTTCAGTTCCGGCCAGGTGATATGCAGCAACTGTTCGCTGATATCGCGAATGTCGCTAACACGTTCGCGCAGATAATCGCTGGCAGAGGCAGAAAGTTTGGCGCAAACCTGCTCCATATTGCTGATGATCGCCGCCCCCAGCCCCTGATGCTGTTCTGTCATCAGGCGACGGATATTGCCTGCAAATTCATCATCCTGAATCAGCGACAAATGGGCGCTGAGGATAGTTTTGCTTTCGCCGTCACGCTCACGCAATTGCTGGTTCAGTTGCTCGGCAAGCGTTGCCAGGCTGTGCTCCAGCCGGGTGGAATCTTGCGCACTGGCGGGGATTGCCCGATAACTGTCGAGGCTGTCGCTTTGTAACAGGGTCAGCGTACCCACGCCGACGCCGCTTGCCAGCACATTGCCGTACAGTAAATCCGGGTTAAGGCGGCTTAATGAACGCGGCAGCGGATGCGCCGTCAGTTCTGCCTGCGTAGGCTGAACGCTGTCGCTGTCGATAAAGCGCACCTGGATGTACTCTTCCAGCACGCGCCGCGCCTGCTCTTCATCGCTGCCGCTAATGTTCAGGCTGCAACTGTCATTAAATAGGGTGCCGGTGCCAATCAGCGCCAGCGAGCTTTTCGCATCTGCCTTTGCGTTCTGGCGATGGTTAATAAAAGTGATTTCGCTTTGCCACTGGCTGCACTGTTCTTTAAGTTCCCACGCCGGACGAGCATGTAGACCGTTAGGCAAAGGACAGAGAAATTGAATCGTTAACATAACCGCTCCGGGTTAATCAGGAGATCATCTGAAATCCGTCAGTTGAACAACCGTCTCACGCGTAAGACGTTGAATAAGGGCAGATAAAAGTTGCTGCATCTGCAAAATGTCGCGGCAATCGGCAATCGATGCGGCGCAATGTCCATGGCGGGTTGCTGGCCCCATCACCACTGTGGGCACGCCGGTGCCGGTTAAGTGCACCGCCCCGCCGTCCGTGCCGCCGTTGCTGAACATATCTGCCTGCAACGGCACGCCAATTTCTGCCGCCACGGTTTCGACCCAGGCGGTAAGTTTTGGCGGCGCAATCAGCGACTTGTCGCTTAACACCAGCATCGGCCCGTTACCAATCTGGCGATGGTTAGCCGCGCCATAATCAAAGTTTTTCGCCCAGCAGGCGGTATCAAGCACAATGGCGACGTCCGGCGACACCGCGCGGGTGGCAGTTTGCCCGCCGCGTAATCCCACCTCTTCGCTGGAACTTGCCACCAGCCACACTTCCGCAGGTAGTTCGGCGTCGTGCAGTTCGCGCAGTAACGTCACCAGCAGATAGCAACCGAGGCGGTCATCAAAGGCTTTCCCCATCACTCGCTGGTGAGGGAGAACCTGAAAAGTGGTATCAAACGTGACGCGATCGCCGGGACGAATTCCCGCCTGCATCACTTCGTCATAGGAGCGCGCACCAATGTCCACGCGCATGGCGCTGACGTCATTCCCCTGCCGGTCGCCGTCAAGCAGGCCTGGAATTTTGCACTCTTCACGGGTGGTGATGCGCACCGGCTGCAGCTGGCGGGCAGCCATGCGTACGTTGCCAACCGGCAGCACATCAATCGCCCCTTCGCGGGAGATGCTGCGCACCATAAATCCCACTTCGTCCATATGCGCACAGATCATCACCTTCGGACCTGTCGATTCATTCAGGCGGATCAGCACCGATCCCAGACCATCAAATCGCACTTCTTTTTGCAGGCGATCCGCTTCTTCCAGCAGGATCTGCCGCACTTCCTGTTCCGAGGAGGCGATCGCATCTGCCTCGCTCAACGCTTTTAATAGCGATAAATCCATTATGCCTCTCCCGTGAGCAACACTGTTTTCGGCATGGTGTAGAGCACTTCTGCGCCTTGCGGGGTAACCAGCACAACATCTTCGATGCGCACGCCCCCTTGCCCTGGCAAATAAATCCCCGGCTCCACGGTCAGTAACATGCCTGGCTGTAGCGTCGTGGTGTCCCGCGGTGAAAAACGCGGATCTTCATGAACTTCAATGCCGATAGCGTGACCGGTGTTATGACCGAAATAGTCGCCATAACCTGCTTCTGTAATGACCCGGCGCGCGGCATCGTCAACCTGCTGGCAGCGCACGCCGGGGCGAATCGCGGAGATTGCTGCGAGCTGTGCCTGCAGGACAATTTGATAGACGTTAAACAGCGGGTGAGATTCGGCGCTCACCCCTTCGCCATTCACCAGCAAGGTGCGCGTCATATCAGAGCAGTAGCCCTGATACAGCGCACCGAAATCGAGAGTGACAAACTCGCCCGCTGCAACAATCTTGTCGCTGGCTTTGCCGTGCGGCAGCGCCCCACGCCAGCCACTGGCGACAATGGTGTCAAAAGAGGCTTTTTCTGCGCCCTGCTGGCGCATAAACCACTCCAGTTCAGCGGCTATCTCGCGCTCGCTCATCCCCGCCTGAATAAAGCGGCGAATATGCTCTGCACCGCGATCAGCAATCCCACAGGCGAGGCGGATTTTCTCCACCTCCTCTGGCGTTTTGATTTGCCGCAGCACATCCGGCGTGGCGCTAACCAGTTTCGCATTGAGTTCAGACTGCCAGCGGTGCGCGGTTTCCCAACTCACCTGCTGGCCCTCAAAACCGAGCGTTTGCAACTGTTCATCGGCAATGATTTGATTGACGATAGTGGTAAGCGTGTTCGTCGCGTCAAGCAAATGCAGCTGGTAGCCTTGCGCACGGGCTTCCACCTCAACGTAATAGCGCGAATCCACCAGAATGTGCGCACTTTCACGGCTAATCACCACATAACCTGATCCGGTGGAGATCCCCAGATGCGGCTGTTTGTTCTGCCGTGAGGAGAGAAGCACTGCATCCAGTTGTTGCGCCTTAAGCCAGTCGCGCAGCGAAGCGAGTAATGTCATCTGGATTTTCCTTCTTACAGGCTATCGATTAACAATTTGCCTTTACGGAACATCATCAGACGCAGGAACACCACCATCAGCGCAGTTATGACTGCCCCCAGCGCGATCCCCGCCATATAGACGCCCAGGTTAGTGACCAGCGGCCATGCCCAGATAGCGGACTCCGGGAACCATTGCACTGCGCCCAGCCAGACAGCGGCGGTTGAGCCGACAATAGCGCCGACCATATACGACGGAATGGCGGTGATGGGGCTTTCCAGCGCAAACGGAATCGCACCCTCACTGATCCCCATAAACGCCAGGAACATGGCGGTCTTACCCTGCGGATAAAGTTGAGCGTTGAACAGGCGTTTGCCGGTTAAACGACGGTCGATAATGGTCGCCAGCCCCAGACCAATCGGCGGAATAACGATAGCGATAGAACGAGCGGTGACCGGTAATACGTGGTCAGTGGTAAAGCTGAAGGCAACAAAACCTGCGGCTTTGTTGATCGGGCCACCAAGGTCGATTGCTGTCGCCGCGGCGATCCCCATTGCGTACATCAGCGCGCCCTTCTCACCTGCGGCAGTCAGCACAGTACGGATACCGCCGTTGATCCAGCCACCAAAGGGGGTGATGACGTAGTACATCGCCAGCATGACAAAAATGGCGGAAAGAATCGGGAGCAAAAATGTGGTTTTGAACGCTAACAGGAAATCCGGTAACTGGATTTTCTGGTTCATCCACTTCACAAGGTAACCGGCAACGATAGAAATAATCAGCGCACCAATGAAGGTGGACGGCACCGGCGAAGAGGTCGCCCATTGCATAGTGCTGGGATCGAAGTTCAGCAGTTGCGTCGGCTGGGTAGACATCAACCCGCCGATAAAACCAGCCGGGAACGCCAGTTTGCCACCGATAGAGTTCGCCACAAAAGCAGCAAACATCGGAATGGCAAAACCAAACAACACGCCGCCGAAGGACTGCGACAGCCAGGCAAATTTAAGTAAGGAGAGGTCGAAACCGGAGAATTTCCCGCTATTAAGAGCATCCATGATGCCGATCTCAGCAGGAATTTTAAGCCAGCTATAAGCAATCAGCTGGCTGAAAGCGAGGATCACACCGCCCATAATTAAGGTCGGCACCATGCGTGAAATCCCTGACATCACATGCTGCGGGAGTTCACCCCAGAAGCTGGTTTTAGAGGCCTGCGGATTCTTAACTGCCGCTGCCGCACCGGATGCGCCAGGCACAACGGTTGCACTGCGTTTTTTAATGGCCATAACAATTATCCCTGTCGAATATTACTGTTGTTCAGAGGCAATCATCTCTTCGATTTCTTTGATGATGCCCGCAGCGTTTTTAATTGCGTCCTGCAAAGTGATTTCATAAACGTCGCGTGATTCGAAACGTTCGTTATCTTCCGGGGTAACTGCCACGGAGTGGATGATGATGGTCGCTTCGGCGATATCCTGCGCCGTCAGGCGATTCTGGATACCGTCCGCGCCCTGGGTTTCAATTTTCACTTCATAACCGGCTTCTACCGCCGCTTCTTCCAGCGCCTGAGCGGCCATAAAGGTGTGAGCCAGGCCCATCGGGCAGGCACATAAGGCAATCAGTTTCTTACTCATCGTTAATTCCTCGTTCAGTGATAGTTGACGAGTGAAATTATGAACGTGCAAAACAAATCGCCGTTACCAGACAAATAATGCATTTACTGGAGAATTAATCCCGCTGTACGGAAGTGTGACGCAGGTCGACCTTGTGAGGGGACACAAAGAAAAATTGAATAAACTGTATGATTTAAAAGATTATCGGGAGAGTTACCTCCCGATATAAAAGGAAGGATTTACAGAATGTGACCTAAGGTCTGGCGTAAATGTGCACCGGAACCGAGAAGGCCCGGATTGTCATGGACGATGAGATACACCGGAATATCATGGACATATTCTTTAAAGCGCCCTTTATCTTCAAATGCGGCACGGAAACCGGAGGCTTTGAAGAACTCAAGGAAGCGCGGCACGATACCGCCCGCAATAAACACGCCGCCAAATGTCCCGAGATTGAGCGCCAGATTGCCGCCAAAACGGCCCATAATGACGCAAAACAGCGACAATGCGCGGCGGCAATCGGTGCAGCTGTCAGCCAGCGCGCGTTCGGTAATATCTTTTGGCTTGAGATTTTCTGGCAGGCGGTTGTCAGCTTTCACAATTGCGCGATACAAATTCACCAGCCCAGGGCCAGAAAGCACGCGCTCCGCCGAAACATGACCAATTTCCGCACGCAATATTTCGAGGATAATGGCCTCTTCTTCACTATTCGGCGCAAAATCAACGTGACCGCCTTCGCCTGGCAAGCTTACCCAACGCTTATCGACATGGACCAGATGCGCAACCCCAAGCCCCGTTCCGGCACCGTAAACCGCAATAGGCTTACCTTCGACCGGTTCTGCGCCACCAAACTGAATCAGATGCTCTTTTTTCAGCATCGGGATCGCCATCGATACAGCGGTAAAATCGTTAATAATTTCCAGATGGCTAAAACCGAGATTCTTTTTCATTTCGGCAATTGAGAACGCCCAGGTATGGTTGGTCATCGCCACCCAGTCACCGGTAATTGGGCAAGCGATGGCAATACAGCCGTCTTTCACCTCGACCTTATGTTCTTCAAGATAAACGCGAATGACCGCTTCGAGGCTGGGGTAATCAAGCCCTGAATAGGTCTTAGCCTGCGAGATTTCACCACTGGCAATATCACACAGAGCAAGACGTGCGTTGGTGCCGCCCACATCACCGACTAATGCATACTTTGTCATTCTTCAACTGCTCCGCTAAAGTCAAAATAATTCTTTCTCACACTGTAAATACCTGGGGGCATAACAACAACGCCGGAAAGGCAGGCTCCCTGTAAATATCGATCTGGGTCACACAATTACTTTATCGTTTCAGCACCAATTGCAGCGATGCCTTTTTGCAAGCTGGGCAAACTAAGTATCTGACCCCGCATAAGGAATAGAACATGCTCCATCCGCGAGCCAGAACCATGTTGTTATTATCGCTCCCCGCCGTGGCAATTGGGATTGCGTCCAGTCTTATTCTGATTGTGGTGATGAAAATCGCCTCGGTATTACAGAATTTGCTCTGGCAACGACTGCCGGGAACTCTGGGGATAGCCCAGGATTCACCCCTCTGGATCATCGGTGTATTAACGCTAACGGGTATTGCGGTGGGGTTGGTTATCCGTTTCAGCCAGGGTCATGCCGGACCAGACCCCGCCTGTGAACCGCTGATCGGCGCACCGGTTCCGCCCTCTGCGCTACCTGGACTTATCGTAGCATTAATTCTCGGTCTTGCTGGCGGCGTCAGCCTGGGGCCGGAACATCCGATCATGACCGTCAATATCGCCCTTGCGGTTGCCATTGGCGCTCGTCTGTTACCGCGCGTCAACCGAATGGAGTGGACTATTTTAGCCTCTGCCGGAACCATCGGCGCACTGTTTGGCACTCCTGTTGCGGCGGCGTTGATATTTTCGCAAACCTTAAATGGCAGTAGTGAAGTTCCGCTATGGGATCGTCTCTTTGCGCCGTTAATGGCGGCAGCAGCTGGTGCACTTACTACCGGATTATTTTTCCATCCTCATTTTTCACTGCCCATTGCTCATTACGGACAGATGGAAATGACCGATATTCTCAGCGGTGCAATTGTCGCGGCGATTGCCATCGCAGCAGGGATGGTCGCCGTATGGTGCTTACCACGGTTGCACGCGATGATGCATCAAATGAAAAATCCGGTGCTCGTGCTGGGTATTGGCGGATTTATTCTCGGTATTCTGGGGGTTATTGGTGGACCAGTTTCGCTGTTTAAAGGGCTGGATGAGATGCAGCAGATGGTGGCAAATCAGGCTTTCAGCACCAGCGATTACTTTTTGCTGGCGGTAATTAAACTTGCCGCCCTGGTCGTTGCTGCCGCCAGTGGCTTTCGCGGTGGGCGAATCTTCCCGGCAGTGTTTGTCGGCGTGGCATTAGGGTTGATGCTGCATGAGCACGTTCCCGCCGTACCAGCGGCAATAACCGTTTCTTGCGCTATTCTCGGCATCGTGCTGGTGGTAACACGCGATGGCTGGTTAAGTCTTTTTATGGCGGCAGTCGTTGTACCCAATACCACATTGCTACCGCTGCTCTGTATCGTCATGCTTCCGGCATGGCTGTTATTAGCAGGTAAGCCGATGATGATGGTCAATCGTCCGAAGCAACAGCCACCCCACGATAACGTTTAGCAAAAAATGCTCTCCTTTATGATTTAAGAGTTATGGCGATGATACGGGGCTTTACCTCCCCGTAATATTGCGTTAACAGGCCGCTGACGGCTTCGAGCGTGAAGGAGAATAACAATGTTCAGGTCACTGTTTCTGGCGGCCGCCCTGATGGCATTTACCCCGCTTGCAGCAAACGCAGGTGAAATCACCCTACTGCCATCAATCAAATTACAAATTGGCGATCGCGATCATTACGGTAATTACTGGGACGGTGGTCACTGGCGCGACCGTGACTACTGGCATCGCAATTATGAGTGGCGCAAAAACCGTTGGTGGCGTCATGATAATGGCTACCACCGTGGCTGGGATAAGCGTAAAGCGTATGAGCGTGGCTATCGTGAAGGCTGGCGCGATCGTGACGATCATCGCGGAAAAGGCCGGGGTCATGGGCACCGCCATTAAACGCGTCCGCCAATGGAGCACAATGCCTGATGCGACGCTAGTGCGTCTTATCAGGCCTACAAACCGGCTCTTTAACGCGTAGGGCGGATAAGGCGTTTACGCCGCATCCGCCAATAGTGCCAGATGCGACGCTCATTCAACTACAATCCCAGCGCCGTCCCCACCAACAACCAGATATTCAGCGCCACGACCAGCACCACAATCACCCAGCCTGTCTGTTTTACGCGTTTGCTGTTCACCAGATCGCCCATCAACTTGCTGTCACTGGTGAAAATCAGCAGTGGAACCAGCGCCAGAGCGATACCAAAACTTAACAGTACCTGACTCATAACCAGAATCCGTGTCGGATCTAATCCCATCAGAATGACAATAAATGACGGCAACATGGTGACTGTACGACGCACCCACAGCGGGATATGAAAGCGAATGAAGCCCTGCATCACCACCTGCCCCGCCAGTGTCCCCACCACCGTTGAAGACAGCCCCGCAGCAACCAGGCTTAATCCAAAGACCGTTGCCGCAGCGTGGCTTAACAGCGGTTGCAGCGTCAGATAAGCCTCATCAAGATCGGCAACACCAGTATGACCGGAAAAGTGGAACGCCGCCGCAGCTGTAGCCATCATCGCCAGATTGACAAAACCGGCAATAGTCATGGCGATAGCCACATCCCATTTGGTGGCGGAATAACGTTGTTGACGCGAACCGCCATGTAAATGCTGAGTGAGCGAGGAGTGCAAATAAATCACATGCGGCATAATCGTCGCCCCTAACACGCCTGCTGCCAGGAAGACCGCTTCCGAAGTAGGTAAACTCGGGATCACCATTCCTTTACCCAGCTGCGCCAGGTTAGGCTGGGAGAAAATCAACTCGACAATGTAAGCCGCGGCAACAAACAACAGTAACCCGCCAATCACTTTCTCCAGCGGTTTTTGCCCGCGACGTTGCAGCATTAAAATCAGGAAAGTCGCGATCCCCGTCAGCACCGCGCCCTGCAACAACGAAACACCAAGAATGAGTTTAAAACCGATCGCCGCACCAATAAATTCCGCCAGGTCGGTTGCCATCGCAATAATTTCTGCCTGAACCCAATAGAACCACACTACGGGACGCGGATAGTGATCGCGAATCTGCTCCGCCAGATTTTTACCGGTGGCAATCCCTAGTTTGGCAGAGAGGATCTGAATCAGCATCGCCATCAGGTTGGCCCAAACGACAACCCACAGTAGCTGATAGCCGAAGCTAGCACCCGCCTGAATATTGGTCGCAAAGTTACCGGGATCGATATAACCAATCGCCGCAATGAACGCAGGTCCCATTAATGCGAGCCTCATCTTGCGCGCCGCCTGTCCGCTGCTACTCTCAACGCGATAGTTCGTCATCTTGTGCCTCTAAAACATAGCCTTTGCTATGTTTCATGCTATGCCAAACGAGAATGATTATCAAATTCATTTAAATGGATTGTGGTGATTTCTCTGATAGACCAGGATTATGACTACGAAAAGATTGATGACTTGAATGTTATGGTTATGTTTAATGTTAGCACATTTACATAACTTTCAGCTTCCATACACAACATAGCAGAAATGTATGACAGATCACTATTTTTGAAGTCTGTCACAGGACGTCATTATAGTGTGTGTCAGATCTCGTTTTCCTTAACCATGTTACATAGAATGTGCACGGAAATTTAACCTGCCTCATATTTGGAGCAAATATGGACCGCGTCCTTCATTTTGTACTGGCACTTGCCGTTGTTGCGATTCTCGCACTGCTGGTAAGCAGCGACCGCAAAAAAATTCGTATCCGTTATGTTATTCAACTGCTTGTTATCGAAGTGTTACTGGCGTGGTTCTTCCTGAACTCCGACGTTGGTTTAGGCTTCGTGAAAGGCTTCTCCGAAATGTTCGAAAAACTGCTCGGATTTGCCAACGAAGGGACTAACTTCGTCTTTGGTAGCATGAATGATCAAGGCCTGGCATTCTTCTTCCTGAAAGTGCTGTGCCCAATCGTCTTTATCTCTGCACTGATCGGTATTCTCCAGCACATTCGCGTGTTGCCGGTGATCATCCGCGCAATTGGTTTCCTGCTCTCCAAAGTCAACGGCATGGGCAAACTGGAATCCTTTAACGCCGTCAGCTCCCTGATTCTGGGTCAGTCTGAAAACTTTATTGCCTATAAAGATATCCTCGGCAAAATCTCCCGTAATCGTATGTACACCATGGCTGCCACGGCAATGTCCACCGTGTCGATGTCCATCGTTGGTGCATACATGACCATGCTGGAACCGAAATACGTCGTTGCTGCGCTGGTACTGAACATGTTCAGCACCTTTATCGTGCTGTCGCTGATCAATCCTTACCGTGTTGATGCCAGTGAAGAAAACATCCAGATGTCCAACCTGCACGAAGGTCAGAGCTTCTTCGAAATGCTGGGTGAATACATTCTGGCAGGTTTCAAAGTTGCCATTATCGTTGCCGCGATGCTGATTGGCTTTATCGCCCTGATCGCCGCGCTGAACGCACTGTTTGCCACCGTTACTGGCTGGTTTGGCTACAGCATCTCCTTCCAGGGCATCCTGGGCTACATCTTCTATCCGATTGCATGGGTGATGGGTGTTCCTTCCAGTGAAGCACTGCAAGTGGGCAGTATCATGGCGACCAAACTGGTTTCCAACGAGTTCGTTGCGATGATGGATCTGCAGAAAATTGCTTCCACGCTCTCTCCGCGTGCTGAAGGCATCATCTCTGTGTTCCTGGTTTCCTTCGCTAACTTCTCTTCAATCGGGATTATCGCAGGTGCAGTTAAAGGCCTGAATGAAGAGCAAGGTAACGTGGTTTCTCGCTTCGGTCTGAAGCTGGTTTACGGCTCTACCCTGGTGAGTGTGCTGTCTGCGTCAATCGCAGCACTGGTGCTGTAAGACCATACATAAAAAAGCCGGGGATAATTCCCATAAGCGCTAAC